>Ga0208373_1002981_pt1 | contig 17431 bp, 13 predicted proteins | sample RifOxyC2_FD_184036 | JGI IMG/M metagenome (GOLD analysis project Ga0208373, IMG submission 184036) | Soil microbial communities from Rifle, Colorado - Rifle Oxygen_injection C2 (SPAdes) | ecosystem: Environmental > Terrestrial > Deep subsurface > Rock core/Sediment | place: Rifle, Colorado...
TGTTTCCGTGATGGATGAAAAACGCGCCTACTTTATCTCTACTGTTGCTCCGATTTCCGTAAGCTTTTTCTTTATTTCTTCCGCTTGATCTTTGGAAACATTTTCTTTTACTGGTTTCGGCGCTCCGTCAACAAGGTCTTTCGCTTCCTTTAAACCCAGACCCGTGATTTCGCGTACTGTTTTGATAACAGGGATTTTATTCCCGCCGGCACTTGACAGAACAACTGTAAATTCCGTTTTTTCTTCAGGTGCTGTAACTGCTCCTGCTGCAGGCTGTGCTACTCCACCTACGGGCATTGGTCCAAAACCTGCTGCCTGTACCCCGAACTTTTCTTCCAGGGATTTCACCAACTCTGCTAATTCAAGCACCGTCATCGTTGAAATAACATCAATTATCGCTTCTTTGCCATTTGGTTTATCTGACATCTGCTTTTCCCCCTCCCTATTGGGCTTTTTCCTTTTTGTTTTTGATCTGCTGTAAAACACAAACAAGGTTACCCTGTGATGATTTCATTGCATTCATTAACCTGATAAAGGGCATCTTCATCATTATAATCGATTGCCCGATCAATATCTCTTTTGAAGGCAAATTCGCAACCCTGGTCATTTCAGGCAGCGAAAGAAGCTTCCCAAACATGTATCCTGATTTTAACTTGAATTTATTATGATCCTTCGAAAACTGCAGAAGTTTTTTTAATGCCTGAACAGGGTCGTCATTCTTGATGAAAACAAGACCCATGGGGCCCGCAAGCCCCTGAGCAAGCTGTTCCAGCTTATTGCTCTTGAAAACAAGTGATAAAATCTTATTTTTAGGGATTTGATATTTTGAATTCAATGACCTGAGGTGCTTGCGCAATTCCTCTGTTTCGAGGACTGTAAGCCCCTGGTATTCGGTAAATACCAGATGTGGTGAAGAACCGATTTCTTTAGTTAACTTTTCAAAAACTTCTTTTTTTGATTGTAATACCATTTTTAAAACCCTATTCCCATGCCAAGCGAGAAACTCGTTTCACCTATAAAGTTCGCTTCGCAGATTATTGACTCGTAGGATGTTAATTTGAGCTTCGCTCCGGCAAATAAATTAATATTGTCTTTATACCCGTCTATGTAACTCAATGTCGAAGAATCTTGTAATTTCAGGTAGCTTCTGAATATTTTAAACCCGCCGAACGACTCAATTTTCCCCATTTTCTTGCTAACATTGAAAACCGTCTGTCCTTCCAATGTTGATAGCTTTCCGTCAATTACACCCGCAAGAGACCCGTCAACAGAAAACTTCCTTATTATGTTTTCCGCGACAGAGCAACCAAAATCCAAGGATATTCCGGGAGTAACGATCGTTTCAGGAAAGACTTGGCAACGGAAACCGATACCGGCAAGCATGCCCGGGTCGACAGTTTCAAACCTGTTGACTGAGGCAGTGGATGGAATGTCAAGGACATAATCGCAGGAACCTATTTTGCCCCACCAGGTAAGCCCGCCAAATGGATTGAAGATTATCTTGACAGTCTCCTGGTTTGAAAGTGCCCTGCAATTAATTCTTGATTCGGTCATGGAAACATAATTAACAACCGTATTCCCGACCGTTATGCCAGGGCTGACATTGTATACAGCTATTTCCGGGTTAGCCCTCAGGGAGTTATAATAAAAGGAAGCCCTGAAACTGCCCTTCGACAGCTGACATGCAGTGTCCATCAACTCTGAACAATACGCAACCTGAAAACATGAGAAAGAACATAAAAACAACAATACGACTATCCAAAACCTGTTTTTTATCATTATAATGGGATGATTGCAACCCCGGCAGCGACCTACTCTCCCAACCGCGAATTAGCGACGAGTACCATCGGCCCTGGTGAGCTTAACTTCTGTGTTCGGAATGGGAACAGGTGTGACCTCACCGGAAAAACCACCGGGAATATATTTCTGAATTAGTAAGTTAGGGGTATAGATTTAGCTAACTTAAGGAAGGATAATTTCTGGAAATATTTCTTAAGTGTTGCCTTCTAATAACCTATAAAAGTTAGTTTCAATGCATCAAATGCTCAGTTCTGGATCAAAAGATATGGCCAAGACTCACAGTCAATTAGTACCAGTCAGCTTAATGCCTCACGACACTTACACATCTGGCCTATCAACCCCGTCGTTTTCGGGGGACTTTTAGTCATCAATCTTGCGACGATGAAGGGAAACCTTATCTCGAGGTGGGCTTCCCGCTTAGATGCTTTCAGCGGTTATCCCGTACCAGCAATAGCTACCCTGCTAATGCCGCTGGCGCGACAACAGGGACACCAGAGGCTGGTCCATCCTGGTCCTCTCGTACTAAGGACAGAACCTCTCAAGTTTCCTACGCCTACGGTAGATAGAGACCGTACTGTCTCACGACGTACTGAACCCAGCTCACGTACCCCTTTAATTGGCGAACAGCCAAACCCTTGGGACCTTATACAGCCCCAGGATGGGATGAGCCGACATCGAGGTGCCAAACCGGGCCGTCGATATGGACTCTCGGGCCCGATAAGCCTGTTATCCCCGGGGTAGCTTTTATCCGTTGAGCGATGGCACTTCCATACGCAACCACCGGATCACTAGGTCCTACTTTCGTACCTGCTTGTCCTGTCGGACTAGCAGTTAAGCACCCTTATGCCCTTACACTCAACTCACGATTTCTATTCGTGATGAAGGTACCTTTGAGCGCCTCCGTTACATTTTAGGAGGCAACCGCCCCAGTTAAACTGCCAATCAAACACTGTCCTTCAACCTGATTCAAGATTAAAGTTAGAATCACAAGATAGAGAGGGTGGTATTTCACTGGCGCCTCCTCCCGATCCAAAAACCGGGACTCAAAGGCTCCCACCTATGCTACGCAACCTACCCCGTAATTCAATATCAGACTACAGTAAAGCTCCACGGGGTCTTTTCGTCTAACCGCAGGTAATCCGCGTCTTCACGGATACCACAATTTCGCCGAGTCTGCTGCCGAGACAGTTCTCATTTCGTTACGCCATTCGTGCAGGTCGGAACTTACCCGACAAGGAATTTCGCTACCTTAGGACCGTTATAGTTACGGCCGCCGTTTACTGGGGCTTAAATTCAGAGCTTGCACTCCTCCTCTTGACCTTCCAGTACCGGGCAGGCGTCAGCCCCTATACGTCATCTTTTGACTTAAGCAGAGGCCTGTGTTTTTGTTAAACAGTCGCATGAGACTCTTTATTGTAACCCGTTCAAAAACAGATTTCCCGCAAAGAACTCCAAATGTCAAGTTTGACCTCTTCATTTTTCATCTCTGCGCTTCCTCTGCCTCTACTAGGGCACCCCTTATTCCGAAGTTACGGGGTCATATTGCCGAGTTCCTTAGCAGCAGTTGACTCGCGCACCTGACTATATTCTAGCCGCCTACCTGTGTTGGTTTACGGTACGGTCAATTTGAATACTCCTAAATTTTGCTTTTCTAGGCACCAGATTTGGTTACTTCGTCCAGCTTGCGCTGAACTAGTGTTCCTCAGGCTCGCGCCTGAGTTAAACCCAGACATCCATCACTGGGCTAACTTCACTCTAATGCGCACAAAATTAGTGACTAACGCATTCAAAAAGGTTCCGGAATTTCAACCGGATGGCCATCGACTACGCGTTTCCGCCTCATCTTAGGACCGACTAACCCTGAGCTGACGAACATTGCTCAAGGAAACCTTAGGCTTACGGTGTGGTTGATTTTCACAACCATTATCGCTACTTATTCCGACATCCTCACTTCCTAACAGTCCAGTGCTCCTTTCGGTACACCTTCATCCCAGTTAGGAACGCTCTCCTACCAAATAACTGTAGTAAACTACAGTTAATTTTACGACTTCGGTATGTGGTTTAGCCCCGGAAATTTTTAGCGCAAAATCGCTTGACTAGTGAGCTGTTACGCACTCTTTAAAGGATGGCTGCTTCTAAGCCAACCTCCTAGCTGTCTAAGCAACTTCACGTCCTTTCACACTTAACCACAATTTAGGGACCTTAATCGGTAATCTGGGCTGTTCCCCTTTTGCGCGTGAAGCTTATCCCTCACGCACTGAGTCCAGCGATATTCTTGTAAGTATTCGGAGTTTGGTTAAATTCGGAATCTGGGTTACAGACCCTACATTATCCAGTGCTCTACCCCTTACAGTTAAATCGCCAGCCTAGCCCCAAAGCTATTTCGGAGAGAACCAGCTATCACCATGTTAGATTGACCTTTCACCCCTATCCTCAGTTCATCCAGTGTTTTTGCAACAACAAATGGTTCGGTCCTCCCCTCAAGATTAATCAAGGTTCAACCTGACCAAGGATAGATCACATGGCTTCGGGTCTGCTATAACGAGTTAACGCCTTATTCAGACTTGGTTTCCCTACGCCTACCCCATATACTTTCATATAAAGGTTAAACTTACTCGTTAAAACAACTCGCCGGATCATTCTTCAACAGGCACACCCTCGCACATTCCCCGTCTTGCGACGGGGCATAGTGCTAGAATTGCTTGTAGACATACGGTTTCAGGTTCTATTTCACTCCCCTTCCGGGGTTCTTTTCAACTTTCCCTCGCGGTACTATTTCACTATCGGTCTAAGGTTCATGTTTAGCCTTGGAGGATGGTCCCCCCGGATTCCTACCGGATTTCACGTGTCCGATAGTACTCAGGAATCTGTCAAGAGTCAAATTAATTTCGCTTACAGGACTTTTACCTTCTGTGGTTGGCCTTTCCAGGACCATTCAACTATCAATTTGATTGGTAACTCTTCGCTATTGAAAGCAGACAAACCCTACAACCCCTTAAACGGATTGCTCCGTCAAGGTTTAGGCTCTTCCCCGTTCGCTCGCCACTACTAGGGGAATATCAATTGATTTCTTTTCCACCAGGTACTGAGATGTTTCACTTCCCTGGGTAGTCTTCCTAATCCTATTGATTGAGATCAGGATGTTTTGCCTCACGGCAAAACAGGTTTCCCTATTCGGCAATATGCGGGTCAAAGGATGTTTGCTCCTATCCGCATCTTATCGCAGCTTACCACGGCCTTCTTCGTAACCTTAGCCAAGTCATCCGCCATATGCCCTTACTAACTTGACCATATCATTTCATCCCGTCACTCTTTTTAAAGGTGACGATTGAAATGAGTCAGATGCATCTACAACTTTTTACTAACTTACTAATAAAAAATCAAAGATCAAAATTTCTATTTAAGAAGCACATAGTTCATGAAACCATGGGCTATTAAATGACTAACTATATTATTGAAAATCATATTTTAATGAGTAAATTTTCTGGAGATGAGGGGATTTGAACCCCTGACCTCCCGGTTGCAAACCGGATGTTCTCCCAGCTGAACTACATCCCCATGGGCCTAAGAGGAATTGCACCTCTCACCTTCCCGTTATCAGCGGGATGCTCTAAACTAACTGAGCTATAGGCCCGATTTGGCATCAGGTTTCTCGCAATCTATTCAGCATTCCAGAAATTCAACACTCGGACGACCTAAAAATTTCTTAAAATTAATTAAGAAACTCCTTGAAAGGAGGTGATCCAGGCGCACGTTCTCGTACGCCTACCTTGTTACGACTTCACCCCAGTCACTAATCACAACTTCATCCCGCGCGAGGCGAGACATCTGTTGCAACTAGCTCCCATGGTGTGACGGGCGGTGTGTACAAGGCCCGGGAACGTATTCACCGCTGCCTGCTGATCAGCGATTACTAGTGATTCCGACTTCATGAGGACGAGTTGCAGTCCTCAATCTGAACTGGGGCTGTTTTTAAAGGATTTGCTCCACCTTACGGTTTGGCATCCCTCTGTAACAGCCATTGTAGCACGTGTGTAGCCCCGGACATAAAGGCCATGATGATTTGACGTCATCCCCACTTCCGTCCCAGTTAACCTGGGCAGTCTCCTAAGAGTGCTCTTCTTGCGAAGTTAGCAACATAGGACAAGGGTTGCGCTCGTTATGGGACTTAACCATACACCTCACGGCACGAGCTGACGACAACCATGCAGCACCTCTTCTGGCTCTCTTGCGAGTCCCCTGATCTTTCGTCAGGGTACAACCAGAACTTCAAGCCCGGGTAAGGTTCTTCGCGTTGCGTCGAATTAAACCACATGCTCCACCACTTGTGCGGGCCCCCGTCAATTCTTTTGAGTTTCAACCTTGCGGCCGTACTCCCCAGGTGGTTCACTTAATGCGTTAGCTCCGGCACAGAAGGGGTCGATACCTCCCATACCAAGTGAACATCGTTTACCGCGCGGACTACCAGGGTATCTAATCCTGTTTGCTCCCCGCGCCTTCACAGCTCAGTGTCAGTAATAGACCAGAAACCCGCTTTCGCCATCGGTATTCCTCCAGATATCTACGCATTTCACCGCTACACCTGGAATTCCGGTTTCCCCTCCTACACTCAAGCCGAGCAGTTTTGAAAGGCATCCCCTGAACTATCAGGGGCTTTCACTTCCAACTTACTCGACCACCTACCTGTGCTTTACACCTAGTAAATCCGAATAACGCTCGCCACCTACGTATTACCGCGGCTGCTGGCACGTAGTTAGCCGTGGCTTATTCCGAAGGTACTGTCAATCCCGATTGCTCGAGACTTCATCCCCTCTAAAAGAGGTTTACAATCCGAAGACCTTCATCCCTCACGCGGCATTGCTGGATCAGGCTTGCGCCCATTGTCCAAAATTCCCCACTGCTGCCTCCCGTAGGAGTCTGGCCCGTATCTCAGTGCCAATGTGGCCGATCACCCTTTCAGGCCGGCTATCCGTCAAAGCCTTGGTAGGCCATTACCCTGCCAACTAGCTGATAGAACGCGGGCTTATCTCTGACCGTCTGGTTTAACCCAAACCTTTACTTAGCGCTGCATCGCAGTACTAAGACTATTGAATATTAGCCTCAATTTCTTAAGGTTATGTTCATGTCAAAGGCAAATTACCCACGTGTTACTCACCCGTTTGCCACTAATCTAACTAAATATTGCTATTCAGTTAGATCCGTTCGACTTGCATGTGTTAAGCATGCCGCCAGCGTTCATTCTGAGCCAAGATCAAACTCTCCAATTAAATTAGAAAGTTTTTTCGAAGTTTAAAATTGTACAACTGGCCGAATGTTGAAATCCTTGGAATGCTGAATAGATTGCGATTCCAAAAAAATTTAAAGATTTACTCAACAAAAAATCAAAGATCAAAAAAACGTATATACCCCTCATCTCTATTTTACTCTGCTCTAGAGGTATATTTAGTACAACCAAATTTTGAAGCTTTTTAGGCTACCAAATTAATTGTGACATTATTATAATACATGTTTCTGATTTTGTCAAGGGGGTCCTGAAAAATATTTTTCCGGGCCGGGATCATAGCAGCCCTTCATACATCTTTTTCGTCATAGAAGCGATATAAGCCCAGCTGAAATATTTCTCAACTCTCGCTCTTGCATTCTCCCCAAGTTTTTTTGCAAATGTTTCTTCTTTCAAAATTTTATTAACTGCTTCAGCTATTTGCTTTGGATTGGCTGGTTCTACCAGAATACCGGTTTCCCCGTTTACAACCACTTCTTTTATCCCTCCAACTGCTGATGCTACAACAGGAATTTTGCAGGCCATGGCTTCCAGATTAATGATTCCAAACGGTTCATAAATGGAAGGGCATACAAAGACCTTAGCGGAACTATATAATTGCAGATATTCCTCTTCCTTTAAAAACTTATTTATCCAGATAATGTTCTTCTTTTTTCTGACTTTTTCCTTCATCCTATCCTCATATTCTTTCGTATCCGCGCCAACAGCGCCAAAAACAATCTGGATGCCTGAATCAATATGGTCCGTTGCGTCTATCAGGTACTCCATGCCCTTTTGGGGTGTAGGCCTCCCGATGAAAAGTATGTAATTGTCTTTTATGCCGTATTCCTTTTTAAAAGAATCGGTCATGGGCGATTGTTTCCATTTATTAAGGTCTATCCCGTTATGAATGACCACAACCCTCTCCTCGGGAATCCTGTAGTATTTCAGGATGTCATCTTTCATCATTTTGGACACCGCTACGATTTTATCGGCGTTTTCTATTCCCAGTTTCTCGATCCAAGTGCTAAGCTGGTAACCACGACCAAGCTGGTCGATCTTCCAGGGCCTTAACGGCTCAAGGCTGTGAGAGGTCGCAATAAACGGTATACCATAAAGCTTCTTTGCCATAAAACCGGCATAATGACCGTACCAAGTATGTGTGTGGACAACATCAGAATCAATCCCATCGGCAATCATTGAAAGGTTAGTTGTCATCGTATCAAAAACAGGATTAAATTTAGAGTCGTTTTTTGATTTAAACCCAAGGGATTTGAATCCTTTCACTGTGGGATTTCCCGTAAGATCCTGGTCGCCGAAACATTTCACTTCAACATCCATTATTTTGCTGAGTTCCTGTGCAAGGTAACGCAGGTGAACCCCGGCTCCGCCATATATATAAGGAGGGTACTCCTTGGCAATCATTGTTACTTTCATTTAGTATCCTTCATAGCCTTGTAATCCTCATCAGCTTCCTTGTACTGCGCTAAATCGCCAATATCATACCATTTATCATTAAAGACGTACCCGTAAACCTTGTCAGCCTTGCAGAGCCACTGTATGTACCTACCGGGCTGGTCTGGATTATTGCCTTCCGAAAGATATTTGTTTATCAAGCCAATTCTGTTTTTTTGAAACAAGTATATGCAAATCGCCGCCAGGGTTGTTTTCGGGTCTACGGGTTTTTCCCTGAAACTGATCACCCTCTCTTCCTTGTCCAGCTCAACTTCGCTGTATTTTTTTATGAGTTCCTTTGACCCCACGTCTTTCAGGCAGATTGAGTTGGCTCCTTTTATTTTGAAAAAATTGATAAATTTCTTCAGGTCAAGCTGAAAAAGGTTGTCTCCGGCAAGTACGAGAAGGTCGTCATCTATTTTCGCTTCGTCAACAACGAACCTCATGTCCCCAATGGCCCCTAATTTCGCCCCGTCGGAAGACGTGCCGTCATTGAAAACAACCATCTTTTTTTTGGTTTTTACGCATTTGCTCCATTGCTCAAAGGTACGGAAAAATTTTTCGTTTGTGACCATGTATATTTCATCCACAACATCGATCTCATTCAATTTGTCTATTGTATAATCAAGCATAGGCCTGCCGGCGATGGGCAACAGCTGCTTGGGCTGGTTCAAAGTCAAAGGATACAGCCTCGTGGCATACCCGGCGCATAAAATCAGTGCTTTCATTTATATTCCTCCGGACGGTATTTTATCTAACCTGAATATATGGGCCGGCTCATTATTGGGGTCAAGAATCACAATATTTTCCCTTCCCTGCCAGTTATATGTTACTCCCGTGATTAAATCCACTACATTGTATTTTTCATCACTTCCCATACCAAATTCTTCAACAGGAACCGTTACCCTTGACTTCTGAGTGTTAAAGGGGTCAACATTGACGATAACCAGGATTATGTTGTTTTTATTTCCAGAAGTCTTTCCGTAAAACAGGACATTATCATTGGTTGAATGATAGAATTTCAGGTTATCGTACAGCTGAAGCGCCGGGTTTTCACTCCTGATCTTATTCAAAACAGATATATAGTCCTTTATATTCCCCGGCCTGTCCCAGTCCCACGCTTTATACTCGTATTTTTCGGAATTCAGATATTCTTCCTTGCCCTCTATCGCGCTGTTTTCACACAGTTCGAACCCGTTGTAGATGCCGTAAACCGACGAAAGTGTTGTTGCCAGCGCAGCCCTCATTTTAAAAGCCGGCCGGCCGCCATGTTGAAGGATCTCCGGAAGTATGTCTGGAGTATTGGCAAAGAAATTTCCCCTGAAGAAATCTTTCAAGTAGCTTGTTGTTAATTTTGGCAGATATTCCAGCAACTCATTTTTCGTGTTCCGCCAGGTAAAATACGTGTACGATTGCGAAAATCCGAGTTTTGCCAACTGCTCCATTTTTTCGTAAAAAGTGAACGCCTCGGAAAGAAATATCGTCTCGGGGTACTTTTTCTTTATTTCGCCTATAACCCATCCCCAGAATTCATCCGGTTTTGTGTGTGGGTTATCAATGCGGAATATTTTTACGCCCTGTTCTATCCAGAAAATGAATATTGATTTGAACTCCCGCCACATTTTCTCCCTGTCTTTCGGATACCAGTTGAAAGGGACTGTGTCTTGGTATTTCTTTGGAGGGTTCTCGGCAAATTTGATCGTGCCGTCAGGATTATAAAAAAACCAGCCGGGATGTTCTTTGATATACGGATGATCGTAAGAACAGGTAAAAGCGATGTCCAAGGCCACATCCATCCCGTATCTTTCGCACTGCCGGACAAACCCCCTGAAATCATCCATTGTGCCCAGGTTAGGATTAACCGCCTTGTGCCCTCCGGATTCATTTCCTATTGACCAAGGGCATCCGGGGTCATCCGGAGTCGCGAACAGGGAATTATTGCGCCCTTTCTTGTTAGTCGTTCCGACAGGATGAACGGGGGGTAGGTAAAGCACATCAAAACCCATGGCCTTTATTTCGGGCAATCGGGCTTCCATGTCTTTGAAAGTCGCGCATTTTCCCGGCACTTTGCCCTGCGACCAGTGGAACATCTCATACCACGCGGCACACCTTGCTTTTACCGGCTCAACCCATACTTCCAAAGTAAGCCCGTACAAGGCATTTGGCTGAGAATCCTGGAAAATCACTTCTACAGTGTATTCATAGATACCGACTTTATCAAAAGATATATTTCCCTGCCAATATTGATAATCCATCGCTGTCATTGCATCTTTTTTCCAGGTTTTAGTGCCTTTTTTCCGGTAATTGACAGTCACTTTCTTTAGAAATTTCGCATTAATAACAGCTTTTACCATAAAAGGACGGTCGATTTCCGTCTTTACTGGAAATTTTCCACCTTCGATTTCCGGATACACAGCCCTAATTGTATTTTCCATGCTATTTTCCATTATTATGTAAAATATTTAAAATAATTGTAGATGTTTTATACCAAAAATACGTGCTATTGTCAACATTTCCAGCTACAGGAAAACGCTGTTTTACGAGAAAACATTGATAAATATTTAAATAAATTATAAAATAAGCCCATGAAAATGCTTTTTGAGTTTTTGCCGATACTGTTGTTTTTCGCCGCGTTCAAGTTGAAAGGTATTTTTGTCGCAACAGCGGTGGCGATTACCGTTGGATTAATCCAATTGATCTATGTTTACCTGACTAAACGCAAAATAGAGCCGATGCTGTTGATCAGCGTGGCCGTGCTGGCAGTATTCGGCGGATTTACGCTGGTGCTGCATAATGAATTATTCATAAAATGGAAACCTACCATCCTTTATTGGATATTCTCGGCAACACTGGGATTGTCACAGCTTATTTTCAAAAAAAACCTGATTAGGGCACTGCTTGACAAACAGATTCAATTGTCCGAAAAGATATGGCTACGGTTGAACATATCCTGGGCCGGCTTTTTCTTTTTAATGGGTTTATTGAACCTGTATGTAATGGCCAGGTTTTCCACCAACACATGGGTAAATTTCAAGCTGTTCGGGTTGATGGGCTGCATGATCATATTCGTGATAGCACAGAGCATATTCTTATCACCACATATTCAGGAAAGAAAGGAATAAATTGGCTCATACCAGCGTCATGAAAATAATCAGGACTGTTTCAGGAATGCAAAACATCGCCAGGGCTGCGCATAAAAACGGCAAAACAATCGGCCTTGTGCCGACAATGGGCGCCTTGCATGCGGGGCATCTTTCGCTTGTAAACAGGGCAAGGAAGGAAAACGACGTTGTAATTGTTTCTATATTTGTCAATCCAAAACAATTCGGGCCAAATGAAGATTACCTGCGTTATCCCCGGCCCTTAAAAAAAGATTCAGCCGCCTGCAGGAAAGCGGGTGTTGATTTTATCTTCAATCCTTCGGTAAAAGAAATGTATCCGGAGGGTTTTTTAACCTGGGTAAAAGTAGAAAAACTCTCGGATTTTTTTTGCGGTAAGCACAGGCCCGGCCATTTTAGGGGTGTTACCACTGTCGTAGCTAAATTATTCAATATCACCCAGCCGGACAGAGCGTATTTCGGAGAAAAAGATTTTCAGCAATTAACTATTGTTAAGAAAATGGCGTCTGACCTCAACTTCCCCGTTAAAATCGTCCCCTGTCCCACTCTTCGGGAAAAAGACGGGCTGGCTATGTCCAGCAGGAACAGCTATCTGAAACCGGAAGAAAGAAAAGCGGCAAAAAACATCCACCTTTCTTTGGCCGGAGCAAAACGCAAGGTCAAAAAGAAAAAAACAAAAAGTATCGAAGAATTACTGGCGGAATTAGAAAAAAACCTGCAATCTACGCCAGGACTGGTAAATCAATACATAAATATTATAAAACCGAAAACACTTGAAGAACAAAAACACCATATACAACTTCCAGCCAGGATAATCTACGCAGGACACCTGGGCAAAACAAGACTCATAGATAACATTGAGATAAAATGAAAAAAATAGCGCTTATTGGATGCGGTACTATTGGGAAAGAGATTGCGTTGGCTTTTGAAAACAAGGTAATTAACGGTGAATTAGCCGCCTTGTACGATGTAAATCATGAAAAAGCACAGGAGCTGAAGGAAATACTGAAAACCAACTCCCCGGTAATTACCAGGGAAATGAAACAGGCTGTCTCGATTGCTGATTTTATAATTGAAACCGCCAGCCAAAAAGCTGTCCTTGAAATCTCAAAATATGCCTTTAGCCGGAAGAAGGATATCTTCATCCTGAGCGTCGGATCGCTTGTCACTTACCCGGATATTTTTAAACGCGCAAAACAACATAACCGCAGGATTTATTTTCCTTCCGGTGCCGTGGCCGGCCTTGACGCAGTCAGGGGCGCTAAACTCAGCTCAATAAAAAGCGCTGTTTTGACCACCCGCAAGCCGCCCGCCGCACTCGGCCTGAAATTAAAAAAGGAAAAAGTTATTTTCAACGGCAGGGCAAAGGATGCCATCGCCAAATTTCCGGCAAACATAAACGTTGCGGCAGCACTGTCCATCGCAGGGATCGGGCCTGAAAAGACAAAAGTCATGATAATAGCCGACCCTAAAGTAAAGAGAAACACCCACGAAATCGAAGTAATAAGTTCTTCCGGCAGGATTTTCACAAGGACTGAAAATGTCCCCTCTCCCGGTAACCCTAAAACAAGCTACCTGGCAAGCCTTTCGGCAATATCATGTTTAAAAGAAATCCTGCAGTCGGAGTGACCTGTACTGATGAGAGAAGAAAGAATCCTTGTCGTCGACGACGACCAATCCATTAGAGAACTTGCGAAGAAAATCCTGTCAAAGGAAGGGTTCTCTGTTGAGCACGCCAACAACGGTTCTGAAGCAGTTTCGCTTCTGAGGAAATCCCGGTTCGACCTCGTAATTACCGACCTCTCAATGCCGGTGATGTCGGGAGAAGACCTACTGGCCGTAGTCAAGGCGGATTACCCGGACACCGAAGTAATCGTCATGACGACTTACCCCACCATCGATACCGCCGTCAATACGCTGAAACTCGGCGCGTATGATTACATAATCAAGCCCTTTAATTTTGACCTCATGCTATCCGTTATAAACCGTGTCCTTGAAAGAAAAAAGCTTTTCAGCGAACTAAAAAATGAAAAACTCCTGCGCGAAAAAACCATATCCCTTTTTGAAGACGTTTATGACCTCTTCCTGTCTACAATAAAATCCATCGCTGAAGCTATTGAAGCTAAAGATACCTACACGCATGGCCACTGCGAAAGGATCCGAGAATACTCGCTGCTAATCGGAAAAAAATTGAATCTTAATTCCGACGAAACGCGTGACCTGGAGTATGCCGCTTTACTTCACGACGTGGGCAAGATAGCAATCCCGGAAGCGATCTTGAACAAACCCGGTAAAATGCTCGCGGCGGATGAACTTGAAATACTGAAAACCCACACTATAAAAGGAATAAACATCCTAAAGCATATCAAACAGCTCAAAAGCGCCCTACCCGGAATCAAATACCACCACGAACGCTACGATGGAAAAGGGTACCCCGAAAAACTCAAAGGCAAAGACATCCCCCTGATCGCCCGTATAATAACGGTGGTTGACGCCTACGATGCAATGACTTCAGACAGGGTTTATAGAAAAAGCCTGCCCCTGCAGACCGCGAAAGACATACTCTCCAAGGAAAAAAACAGACAGTTTGACGGTGAGATAGTGGATGTTTTTCTTCAGATAATCGGTTAAATATGAGGGCGGGTTACGAAGTCCTTTTTTTGCGGATTCTGTCTACAACTTTCAGCCTTGCCAGCGCTTTCTGCATTGATATTTTTGCCACAAGCACATCCTTGCCTTCCTGAAGCTTCAACTTAGCTTTTTCCACAGCCTGTTTCGCGCGTTCAGAATCCACTTCCTCAGCGAGTTCAGCCGTTTCAGCAAATATTTCAACTTTTCCCGGGTGCACTTCGATGAAACCGCCTGATATAGCCAGGTACTTTGTTTCTTTATGGTTTGTCAGTTTTATTTCACCCGGAAGAAGCTGGGCCAGCAGGTGGGCATGCCCCGGAAGGATTCCAAGCTCCCCTTCATAAGAAGGCACAACCAGGGATTCTATGTCATCCTTAAGCACAAGTTTCTCAGGAGTGATTATTTCAACCGGGATTGTTTTCATTTCAAGCTTTTGGCTTTCTCCAAGACCTCATCGATCCCGCCGGCCATCAAAAACGCCTGTTCGGGGATATTATCGTAGTTCCCTGCCAGGACTTCCTTGAAACTCTTTATTGTTTCCTTTAACGGCACGTATTTTCCAGGCGTTCCAGTGAACTCCTCGGCTACGAACATCGGCTGGGAGAAAAATCTCTGTATTTTCCTGGCTCGGCTTACGATAAGCTTGTCGTCTTCGGATAATTCATCTATGCCCAATATCGCGATAACATCCTGCAGGTCCTTGTATCTTTGCAGAACCTTCTGAACGCCGCGCGCCACTTCGTAATGCTCTTCACCCACGATCTGCGGGTCAAGAATCTTGCTGGAAGAATCAAGCGGGTCAACGGCCGGGTAAATTCCCAGCTGGGATATCTGCCTTGAAAGCACGGTTGAAGCGTCCAGGTGTCCGTACGCAGTCGCCACCCCGGGATCAGTCAAATCATCGGCCGGCACGTATATCGCCTGCACACTGGTAATAGAACCGTTTTTTGTTGAAGTTATGCGTTCCTGCAGGTCACCCATTTCCGTGCCCAGCGTGGGCTGGTAACCAACAGCGGAAGGCATTCTGCCCAGCAATGCTGAAACCTCGGCCCCGGCTAGAATATATCTGAAAATATTGTCGATGAAAAGCAGCACATCCTGGTGCTCGTTATCACGGAAATACTCGGCCTGGGTGAGCGCCGTCAAGGCTACCCTCAATCTTGAACCCGGCGGCTCGTTCATCTGGCCGAACACCATTACGGTCTTATCAATTACTTTTGACCGTGTCATTTCAAGGTAGAGGTCGTTACCCTCCCTTGTCCTTTCGCCCACGCCGCCAAAAACAGAAACACCGCCGTGCTGTTTTGCTATATTATGGATCAACTCCATTATAATCACGGTTTTTCCCACGCCTGCCCCGCCGAATAACCCGACTTTTCCGCCTTTCCTGTAGGGGCAAAGAAGGTCAATTACCTTGATGCCGGTCTCAAAAATTTCCAGTTTTGTTTCCTGGTCAGTCAGCGAGGGCGGCAGCTGGTGGATCGATTCATATTTTTCTGCTTTTATATCACCCTTGTAATCAATCGGCTCGCCGAGAACGTTCATCAGCCTTCCGAGACACGCCTTCCCGACCGGGACACTAATTGGCTTTCCGGTGTCGCTGACAGGCACACCTCTTGACAAACCTTCCGGCGGGCCCAGTACTATGGCCCTGACGGTGTTATCCCCAATGTGCTGGACAACTTCAAGCGTCAGGTCGATTTTTTTCTTTTCATTCCCTGAGGTATATTCAGCATCAATCTTCAGGGCGTTATAAATGGCGGGCAGGTTTGACGGCGCATTCGCGCCGGAAAACTCAACATCAACCACCTGGCCGAACACCTGAACTATTTTTCCATTACTCATAAGATCCCCTTTTATTCAAAAAATGTTTTTCATTTCAAGGCTTCAACAGCGCCTACAATATCCGCTATTTCAGTTGTAATATTCGACTGCCGTATCTTGTTCATGTATAAAGTCAGGTCTTCGATAAGCTCTGAAGCGTTCTTTGTCGCATTATCCATAGCGGTCATCCTGGCAGACAATTCCGAGGCATAAGATTCAAGCAGAGCGCGCAATACCTGGGACTTCACGAACCTAGGGAGCAATGACCCAAGTAATTCTCTTTTTTGCGGTTCATAGATATAACCAATACCCGCTTTCTTTTCAGCCTGCGCCGGCTTCTTCACAGGAAGAAGCCCGAATTCCGTCAACTCCTGCTGGAGCACCGACTTGAATTCATTGTAAATGATCACTATTTCCGACAATTTTTCCCTATTGTAACAGTCTATCAGATCCTGGCCTATGAGCTCGGCATGCACAAACCCGAGCCTGCTGAAAATGTTTGAGTATTCGTTCACCGCGGTTATCTTCACGCGCCTGAAATATTCCTGAGCTTTCCTGCCGATCACGAACAGCTTTATTTCATTGCCGGGACGGCTGGATATAAATTCCATAGCTTTGCGCAATACATTGTGATTGAACCCGCCGCACAGGCCCTTGTCGCCGGTTATGACCACCAGCCCGATCTTTTTGGAAACGTGTTTTTTTAACAGCGGATGAAGTGATTCATCGCCCTCAGCGCTTTCATTTGAAAATCCCGAGAGCAGTTCCTTCATCCTGGCCGCATAAGGCCTGGCATTCAGGATGTTTTTCTGCGCCCTGGCCAGCCTCGCCCCGGCTATCATTTTCATCGCCTTGGTGATCTGCTGGGTGGATTTCACGCCCTTGATCTTTCTTCTCAAAATATTAAGTGACGGCATTCTATATTTTAAACTCCTGTTTGAATTCCTTTATTGCAAGTTCCAGGTTGCTTTTAAGACTGTCGTCGATGTTCTTTTTCTCGGTTATTTCCTTCAAGTAATCCGGGTGCGCCCTGTCCATGAAGCCATAGAGCCCGGATTCAAAATCTTTTATCCTTGCTACCGGCAGGTCATCAAGAAATCCGTTTATACCGGCAAAAATGATAAGAATCTGTTTCTCTACCGGAAGCGGCTTATACTGGTTTTGTTTTAAAATTTCCACTATGCGCTCGCCCCGGGCAAGCTGCATCTGCGACGCCTTGTCAAGCTCGGAGCTGAACTGGGCGAACGCGGACAGGTCGCTGTACTGGGCCAATTCTATCCTCAAGCGTCCGGCTACCTGGCGCATGGCTTTTGTCTGAGCGCTCCCGCCGACGCGCGAAACC
>Ga0208373_1002982_pt1 | contig 17426 bp, 14 predicted proteins | sample RifOxyC2_FD_184036 | JGI IMG/M metagenome (GOLD analysis project Ga0208373, IMG submission 184036) | Soil microbial communities from Rifle, Colorado - Rifle Oxygen_injection C2 (SPAdes) | ecosystem: Environmental > Terrestrial > Deep subsurface > Rock core/Sediment | place: Rifle, Colorado...
TGCTTTATGCCTATTGCGAGGCGACCGTTCCGAAACTGACCGTGATTACCCGCAAGGCCTACGGTGGAGCATACGACGTGATGTGCAGCAAGCATGTCCGGGCGGATATGAATTTCGCCTGGCCGACCGCCGAGATTGCCGTGATGGGTCCGGACGGCGCGGTCAATATTATTTTCCGCAAGGAGATTATTGAGAGTAAAGACGCCAAAAAGACCAAAGACAAACTGGTGGCCGAATACCAGGATAAGTTTGAGAATCCCTATATCGCGGCTGAGCGCGGGTATATTGACGAGGTGATTGAACCGCAGGAGACCAGGCCGAAACTTATTACGGCCCTGGAGAGTTTGTTGAATAAGCGGGAATCCCGGCCACCTAAGAAACACGGGAATATACCGCTGTAAAATATAAAATATGAAAGAACATGATTTAGCACTGATTAGTGCGGCGGTTTATGCATATCTGAACAGTGAAGGGCAAATTGAAGAGGATAAGAAAGAGAGTTATAAGCCTAACACTCTGCGTACTAGGCAGGGACGTAATAAATGGAAGTGGTCTTTTGCTCCGGCTATGGATAAGAAAGGACATCGGATTTGCCAATGGTCAAGATAACCGAAACTGTTTTACGCGACGGGCATCAATCATTGATTGCCACCCGGATGACTACGCCTGATATGTTGCCGATTTTGGAAAAGATGGACCAGGTCGGATTCTTTTCCCTGGAGATGTGGGGCGGGGCGACTTTTGATGTCTGCCTGCGTTATCTTAAGGAAGACCCCTGGGAACGCCTGAGGCAAATCCGGGCGCGTGTTAAATCCACCAAGCTTCAGATGCTCCTGCGCGGACAAAATCTAGTCGGCTATCGCCATTATCCGGATGATATTGTTGTCAAGTTTATCCAGAAGTCGAGGGATAACGGGATAGATATCTTCCGTATTTTTGATGCGTTGAATGATATCAGGAATTTGGATTTATCCATCAAGACGGCTAAGAAGGCAGGGGCTATGGTCGAAGGCACCATATCATACACGGTCAGCCCGGTCCATACCATTGGAAAATTTATCAGTTTTGCTTTGGAACTAAAAGAATCCGGTTCAGATATTATCTGCATCAAGGATATGAGCGGGATTATCACGCCGACCGCGGCTTACGATTTGATTAACGCCCTGAAGAAAGAAATTAAACTGCCGGTGCATCTGCATACCCATTGCACCAGCGGTATGGCGCCGATGGTATATCTACTGGCCTGCGAGGCCGGGGTGGATTATCTGGATACGGCTATTTCGCCGTTCGGCTGGGGCACCTCACAGCCGCCGACTGAGAGTATTGTCGGTGCGCTCAAAGGCACGCCGTTTGATACCGGGCTCAATTTGGACATCATTGTTGAGATTTCAGAACATTTCCAGAAGGTCCGTGAGAAATACAAGTCAATCTTGGACCCGATTTCAGAACGGGTTGACCCGAAGATTCTGGTGCATCAGACCCCGGGCGGGATGATTTCTAACCTGATATCCCAGCTCAAGGAGCAGAAGGCATTGGATAAATACGATGATGCGCTCAAGGAAACCGCGCTGGTGCGCAAGGACCTGGGCTATCCGCCGCTGGTCACGCCGACCAGCCAGATAGTCGGGACCCAGGCGGTGTTCAATGTTCTTATGGGCGAGCGTTATAAGATGATTTCCAAGGAGGTCAAGGATTATATCAGGGGATTATACGGCCGCTCGCCCGGTCCGATTGACGAGGAGCTGCAGAAAAAAGCCATCGGGAATGAAACTCCGATTACCACCCGGCCGGCTGAATCTATTGCGCCGGAATGGGATAAATCGCTCGAGACCGTCAAGGCCTTAAAGCAGAACGACCAGCCGTCTGACGAAGATGTGCTGTCCTATGCGCTTTTTCCGCTGGTGGCCAAGGAATTCTGGGTTAACCCAGTTAGAGAGGATTCTAATAAGGGCAACACAGATGAAAACGTTAAAGACAATAAAGGCGGACTCTCTAACGGGGCTAATCCGCCGCAGATTGATAAATACTCATCCAAAGCTACATTGGTACTGGAACTGAACGATAAGAAATATTCTGTTAAGGTGACGCCGTCTTCATCCGGCAGTTTAAAGGTGGATGTTGAGGGCAGGCCGTATGATGTTAAGGTCTCTTATTCAGGAAAAGTGGGATTAAAGAAGCCGGCGATGGATGTCGAAGCTAAACCGGCTGCCGCCTCTGGCGAGCCTCGCCCCGATGGGCGGGAGGTAAAATCCACCCAGCCAATAGCGCCGGTTCAAACCGCGATAGAGGGCGGTGTGACTAATGTCACCGTACCCATGCCCGGCAAGGTGGTAAATATTAAAGTGAACCTGTCTGATAAGGTGAAGCGAGGCGACGTTCTTTTTATTCTTGAGGCAATGAAGATGCAGAATGAAATCTGCGCTCCCTGCGACGGCGTTATCAGCGAGATAACCATGCAGGTCGGCGATAATGTTGATAACCAGGCAACCCTGATGAAGATAAAGGGAATGTAATAAACCCAATTCCCCTCCCTTGATGGGAGGGGTTCCCCGATGCTACATCGGGGCACCCTACCCTCTCCCGCAAGGGGAGAGGGAATACTTCTTGTAAAGGATTAAATATTATGTATAGCAAGATTAGTTTGGAGAAGTACCTGGAGATGATAGCGGCGCCGACGGCCACGCCGGGCGGGGGAAGCGTTTCGGCGTATGCCGGCGCATTAGGCGCGGCGTTGGGCTGTATGGCCAGCGGCATTGCCCTTAAGAAGGTTATGCCCAATTCGCACGATTGCGGTACGCTTAAAAAGGCGCAGAAAGTATTCTGCAAGAATCATTCAGTTTTATTAAAACTGGCCGAGGCAGACAGCGCGGCATACGATAAAGTCAGCCAGGCGTATAAATTACCGCATCATATTCTTAAGCGCCGTGATGAGATTAATAAAGCTCTTAAAGCAGCGGCCGAGGTGCCGTATCGGACCATGCTCCTGTCGCTGGAAAACCTCAACGAGATAAGCAATGTCCGCAAGTTAATGCCGGTCCAGATATTAAGCGATATCAATGTGGCGATATTGCTCAGCAAGGCCGCTTATAACGGAGCCCGGCTTAATGTCATAGTCAATGTCGAGTCGCTGACCGATAAGAAGGTCTCGCGCAAGATAGAAAAAGACGTGGAGAAGGTAGAACAGGAATTTGCCGAGACCATTTTATGGCTGGATGACTGGATGTAATTCATAACTCATAATTTATAATTATTAATTATGGTATGGCAAATAGAAAAAACAACCAAGCATTGTCAGAATTGTAATTCGCCGATAGAGGTTAGTCAGCATTATTTTTCGGCATTATTCCTGAACTTAACGCCACCGGACCAGAGTCAGCCCCCAGCGGCGACCGAGAGGAGTCCCGTAGGGGCAGGCGAGTCCCGTCCGATTGGCGAACCTGTGGAACGCCTGTTACGCCCCGCCCACGAGGGCGAGGCTCGCCTTTGGCGGCGGGATTTCTGCGCCAATTGCTGGGAGCGGCGGACCGCGGCCGGTGAGGAAGCGCCGTTCTCATTCTGGCAGACCGTCATAGACCCGCCGGCTGAGCCACCCAAGACACCGCGTGAAGTTCTGCTTAATTTCTTTGATAATCTTTTCTTAGACACAGCCGTGTCTACCCAAACTGCGACTGAAGGAAGTCCCGTCGTGCCTGCCGATAGTCAGGCAGGGGAAGCACCACAGGCGCCGGACACCCGCCTGACCGAATTAGTCGGGCAGGCCAGATTAAAATCACAAGTCAAATACCTGTTTGCCCTGATAATGATGCGCAAGAAACTGCTCCGGCTCAAGAGTCCGTTGACCAAAGATAATGTCCGGTATTTGGTTCTGGAGCGGTTCGCCGCACCACCCGACGGGAGCAAGGCCGGACAGGGCGGCAAGGTCTATGAAGTGGCGGAGGTAAACATCTCGGATGCGGAATTGGATTCCTTGAGGCAGGAATTCTCACAACTCTTTGAATTCAGAATTTAAGTTTCGGGCTATTCCCAAGTTCTGATTAGTCCGATTTCCTCTTTTAGTGTTTGTTGCTACTTAACCTTGAAATCAAAATCAGAGGCGTCGCCTTTGGTAATCCCGCGCAATTCCAGTTTCAATTCGTCGGGCCGGTCCGCAAAGGATAGGGCGTCTTCCACGCTGATGAAATTATTTTGGTAGAGGTATTTCAAAGACTGGTTGAAGGTTTGGGTGCCGTAATATGCGTTGCCTTCTTTGATGGCGTCATATAATTCACGGGTTTTGCCTTCATAAAGCATGTCTTTGATAGTCGGGGTGGATAGCAGTATTTCAGCGGCCGGGACTAATCCCTTGCCGTCGTGCCGGGGTATCAGCCGCTGGGAAATTATGCCCTGCAGGAGCATTGACAACTGTTGGCGCAGAAGTGAATGTTGGTAGGGCGGGAAGAAGTTAATAATCCGTTCTACGGTCTGGAATGCATTAATGCTATGAAGGGTGCTGATGACCAGGTGTCCGGTTTCCGCGGCATTAAAGGCCGCTTCCATGGTATCCTTGTCGCGCATTTCGCCAATCATAATGATATCCGGGCTCTGCCGGACCGCATTTTTTAACGCCGAGGTAAATGAATAGGTGTCTATACCCAGTTCTCTCTGGTCAATCAGTGATTTTTCGTCTATAAAGAGATATTCTATCGGGTCTTCTATGGTGACCATGTGTTTATGCCAGTTTTTATTGACGTAGTTAAGCAAAGAGGCAATCGTGGTGGACTTGCCGCTGCCGGCGATGCCGGTGACAATGACCAGGCCGCGGGTGGCAGTGGTTAATTTCTGCAGAGGTTTCATCGGCAGTCCCAGGTCTTCCAGGGGGGGGATATTTGAGCGGATATACCGCATCACCATTCCGACAAACCCTTTTTGCCTGAATATATTGACGCGGAATCGGCCCATGCCAAAAACCTCGTAGGCCGTATCCACTTCGCCTTGGTCCACAAACTTCTGTCGTAATTTCTCGGTGGTAATTTCCATAAATAGTGTTTCAACCATTTCCGGGGTAAGCGGGAAGGTTTGGGGCAGGACTTCCAACTTACCGTGTACCCGGACCATGGGCGGCGCTCCAACTTTAATGAATAAGTCAGAGGCGTTTTTAGCTACTACGGCGGCAAATAATGCTTTGACATCCAACTCTTTTTTATTCTCGGGCATATAAGGTTCCTTTCGTTTTAGTGTTTATCCGATAACACATTATAGATATTTCTTCAATATCTTTCCAGTATATGAACGTTCATTTTTTACTATCTCTTCAGGCGTGCCTGAGGCAACTACAAAACCGCCGGCGTCACCACCTTCAGGCCCCAGGTCAACGATATAATCAGCCATCTTAATCACGTGCATATTGTGTTCTATGACCACGACGCTGTTGCCTCGATCCACCAGGCGATTGAGGACATTGAGCAATTTGTTAATATCCGAGAAATGCAGTCCGGTCGTCGGTTCGTCAAGGATATAAAGGGTTTTATTCGTGGCTGATTTGCCTAATTCGGCTGATAATTTGACTCTTTGGGCTTCGCCGCCTGAAAGCGTGATGCTGGATTGCCCAAGGGCAATATAGCCCAATCCGACATTGTCAAGGGTCTTGAGGACTCTCACGATATGCGGGAAATTCTGGAAGAATTCCACGGCGGACGAAACCTCCATTTCAAGGACATCGGCGATATTTTTACCCCGGTAGGTGATATCCAGGGTCTCGCGGTTATAGCGTTTACCCTTGCATTGTTCACAGGTGATATAGACATCGGGCAGGAAGTGCATCTCAATGAGTTTGGTGCCTTGGCCCTGGCAGCCGGCGCAGCGGCCGGCTTTGAGGTTGAAACTAAACCGGCCGGACTGATAGCCGCGCAGGCGCGCTTCCTTGGTCATGGCAAAGACCTTGCGTATCTCGTCAAAGACGCCGGTGTAAGTGGCCGGATTGGAACGCGGCGTTCGGCCAATCGGGGATTGGTCAATAATGATAACCTTATCAATATATTCGGCGCCGATGATGTCAGCGCATTCACCAGAACGAATCCGGCTTTTATAAATCTTCTTCATCAGTCCTTTGTAGAGGATTTCATTAACCAGTGTGCTCTTGCCTGAGCCGGATACGCCGGTAACGCAGGTAAAGCATCCTAATGGTATGGGCACATTTATATCTTTAAGGTTAAATTCTCGAGCCTTGACAATGGTCAGCCAGTTGTGGTCTGATAAATTCGCTCCGCTTGCTACAAGTTTATTATTGTTGGGTTTAGTGTTTTTAGCGTTTGGTTGAGGGAATAAATTCCGGTCGAACCGTCTTTTCTTTGGTAGTTCTATCCTTAATTTATTGGTCAGATATTGCAGGGTCAGGGAATGGTTATTATTATTTTCTCCGGAAGTTCCGACCGAAGGGAGTCCCGCCCGCTCCGCCTCGGCGGAGACGAGGCGAGCAGGGGCGTTAGCTGATTTTATTGCGTTGTTATTAAGCGTTGCTTTACCGTTCAGGATATCTTTTGATGGGGCCGAGATAATAATCTGGCCGCCCCGGGTGCCGGCGCCCGGACCGACATCAATCAGGTAATCTGATGCCCTGATAGTGTCTTCGTCGTGTTCTACGACAATGACCGTATTGCCTAGGTTTCTTAGTTTTATCAGGGTGTTGAGTAGGCGCTGGTTATCGCGCTGATGTAATCCAATGGTTGGTTCGTCAAGGACGTAGCAGACGCCGACCAGGCCTGAGCCGACCTGGGAAGCCAGCCGTATTCGCTGGGCCTCGCCGCCCGAGAGCGTTAAACTGCGCCGGTCTAATGTCAGGTATGATAACCCCACGTCTACCAGAAATGAAAGTCGGTTCTTGATTTCTTTTAATGCCATATGCCCGATGAATGTTTGTTCTTCGGTCAGGGTAAGTTTGTCAAAGAAGTGATAGGCATCCTTGACGGACATTCGGATGACCTCGGAGATATTTTTCCCTCCGATTCTGACGGCCAGTGGCTCGGGCTTGAGTCGGGCGCCTTTACAGGTTGGGCAGGGCAGTTCGCTCATATAAGAATGTATCCGGTGTTTAACCGCATCGCTCTGAGTCTTATAGAACCTGTTTTCCAAATCTGGTATCACTCCGGTAAAGCTTTTCCCAGTTTTGGATTCGTCCGCTGGGTTGGTCCCGTACATCAGGATTCGTTTCTTATCCTCGGGCAGATTATAAAACGGCGTATCCATATCTATGCCGAAATCACCGGCGAATTCCTTGATGACATACGAATAATAAATAGCCATCCGGTGTCCGGACTTGCGCCAGGCTTCAATGGCTCCGTTAGCCAGCGATAATGAATTATCAGGCACAATCAGGTCCATATCCAGTTCCATTCGCGTGCCCAGTCCGTTACAGCGCGGGCAGGCGCCGTAAGGGGAGTTGAACGAGAATATCCGTGGGCTCAATTCCGATAAACTTATCTGGCAGTCCGGACAGGCAAAGTGTTCTGAGAATACCAGGTCGGAAAACCGCTTGCCTTCCGGCTGATGAGAGATAATGACCAATCCTTCGCCTAATCTTAAGGCGGTTTCAACCGAATCAGCCAGCCGGCTCTTTTCTATGCCGGTTGGCTCTCCACCTGAGGATGGTTCGCCTTTGGCTGAAACTGTCAGCCGGTCTATGACTATCTCAATATTATGCCTCTTGTATTTATCTAATTTAGGGACTGACGAGCCGAGTTCTATGACCTTGTTGTCAACCCGGACCCGGACAAAACCGTTACGGCGGATACGTTCAAATGTCTCGCGGTGTTCGCCCTTTTTTCCCCGGATAATTGGGGACAGGACAATAATCCGGGAATAAGCCGGGAATCCTTGGATATGCTGGATAATCTGCTGGGCGGACTGGCGGACAATGGGCTTATCGCATTTGGGGCAAAAAGGTTCGCCTAATCGGGCGAAGATAACGCGCAGATAATCATATATTTCGGTGGTGGTGGCCACGATGGAACGCGGCGTGCCGGTGCCGCCCCGTTGTTCTATGGAAATCGTGGGCGGCAGGCCTTCGATTGATTCCACATCCGGTTTGGCAATTTGTTCCAGGAATTGCCGGGCATAGGCAGAGAGTGATTCAATGTAACGGCGTTGTCCTTCAGCGTAGATGGTATCAAAGGCTAATGATGTTTTACCGGAGCCGGAGACGCCGGTAACGACAATGAGTTTATCGCGCGGGATATCAATGTTGATATTCCTGAGATTATGCTCCTTTGCCCCGCGTATAGATATGTAATTAGTCATAGGGATAATTAATCCAGTAGGATATATTATTTCACAATCAATGTCTATGTTTTGAGATTTATTCTTTGACGATGGTCAGTGGTTTTTGATATAGAATACAGGTAATGAAATCATTAATGCAACGCACTATTAAGAGGACCATCTCTTGCGAAGGAACCGGGCTTTTTACCGGACAAAAGGTAAGGTTGACCTTCCAGCCCTCAAAGGTTGATAGCGGTGTTACTTTTATCGTTAACGACACCAGAATCTCTGCCTCTATTCAGAACGTGCTTCCCCAATACCGCCGTAATGCCATCGGGGCAGACGGTATCATTATTGAGACCATAGAACATTTGATGGCAGCCTTAAGCGGTTTAGGTATAGCTAATATTGATATAGATGTTGCCAGTAGTAATGAAAGTAAATCCGTTGAAATAGCTAATACTGATGGCAGCGCTCAATTTTTCGTGGATTTATTGTTGAAAGCCGGTATTGAGGAACAACGTGTACCCCAGAAAGTCCTGCGAATAAAGGAACCGGTTGATTATAAAGATGGCGAATGTTCCATCACTGCCTTACCAAATAATAATGATTGCTTGGCTATTGACTATACATTCTCGCACAGCGCCTTGATTATCGGTACCCAGCGTCTGTCCATAAAGCTAATCGAGGATAACTTTATTTCGGAGATAGCTCCGGCCCGGACGTTCTGTATGGCAGATGAGGTGGCGCATTTCCTTTCGCAGGGTTTGGGTAAATCAGCCAACTATCAGAATGTTCTGGTGGTGGATAATGATAAAATTGTCCAGAATGCCCTGAGGTTTAAGGACGAGTTCGTGCGTCATAAAATACTTGATTTAATCGGCGATTTATACTTGTTAAATGTGCCGTTGTTTGCTAAAATAACCGCGGTTAAGACCGGTCATAAACAGAATATAGAGTTTGCCAGAAAATTGGCGGAGATAAAGGATTAGTCATCTGGCACATAAAGTTATGTGTGGAATAGGCGCTGATACGAAGGCGTGAAGAATTCGCTTCGCGGTCTCTGCGGAGTTCTTAGTGTCTTCATGGCAGAAAGGGATTTGATTATGAATCAGGAAAATAGTGAGATTAAATCTTCCGAAGCCACTAATAAAGCTGTGCGGCTTGATGTCAGGGAAATCCAGAATATTCTACCGCATCGCTATCCATTTCTTCTGGTGGACCGGGTAATAGAGATGGAAGGATACCAACGAGCGGTGGGTATTAAGAATGTCACAATGAATGAACCGTTTTTCCAGGGTCATTTCCCGGGTATGCCGGTGATGCCGGCCGTCCTGCAGATTGAGGCGATGGCGCAACTGGCAGGAATTATGCTGCTTTCCAGGGCGGGCAACGAGGGGAAACTGGCGGTATTTCTGTCAATTGACGAAGCTAAATTTAGGCGTCAGGTTATACCGGGAGATCAGTTAAGGATAGAGGTCAATACTACCAAGGTCAAGTCGAGAATTGTTGAAGCCGAGGCCAAGATTACCGTGGACGGCGAGTTGGCATCAGAAGCCAAGATTAAATTTATGCTGGTAGATAAGGAATAATTATGACAAATATTCATCCGACAGCTATTATTGATAAGGGCGCGGAGATTGACCAGAGCGTGACTATCGGCCCGTATACGACCATCGGGCCTGATGTCCAAATCGCATCAGGAAACGTTATCGGGCCTTATTGCCACATTCCCGGTCACACTACTATCGGCCGGGATAATAAATTCCTGGCTTATTGCAGTGTCGGCACCCCGCCCCAGGATGTTGGTTACAAGGACGAGCCGACCCGCCTGACCATCGGAGATAATAATACCTTCAAGGAATTTGTTACGCTCAATCGCGGGACAATTAAGGACCGGCAGGAAACTGTTATCGGTAATAATAATTATCTGATGGCTTATGCTCATGTTGGGCACGACAGCGTGTTGGGCAATAATATCATTATGGCTAATGCGGTGCAGTTGGGCGGCCACGTTCACGTGGAAGACTACGCGGCTTTAGGCGGTATGGTTGGAGTCCACCACCTGGTGACTATTGGGGCGCATGCCTTTATTGGCGGAATAGCCCGGGTAATTCAGGACGTGCCTCCATATATGATTGCTGAAGGCCATCCGGCAAAAGTCAGAGCCCTTAATGTTATCGGCTTGGAAAGAAGAGGGTTTTCAGAGGAGGTTATCAATGCTCTGGAAGAAGCTTATAAACTTATCTGGCGCGGCAAGATGACTGCAGTTGAGGCATTTCAGAAATTACTTTCACCTGAAAAGAATCCCTGCAAAGAGGTTCAGTATCTGGTAAAATCATTGCAAAATACCAGAGATGGCAAGCACGGACGCTATCGCGAATCGCTCCGCAAGGTGCCGGCGCGGTAAGGAGCATAGAGCGTATAGTATATAGTAGATAAGGGTATCATGCTCTAGGCTATTAGTTCTATGCTATATGTGATATGTTCCAAAAACGGGTTGTGATTATTGTCGGGTTTATAGCGATAACCTTTTTTGTTATCGTTGTCAGATTATTCGCTTTGCAGGTTATTAATAATTCTTATTATCGTACTCAGGCGCGTAAATACGCCACTCGGATTGAACTTATTGCTGATCCCAGAGGCAAGATTCTCGACCGCAACGGCAATGTCTTGGTAACTAATAAACTTGCTTTTGACCTTTTTATTACGCCGTCAATATATCTAAAACCTAAAATATTGCCCGGCAATAAAATAGCTGTTAGGAATAGCATATCATCTAATTCCGGCAATTCAAAAGTGATTGACTCTGATACTGAAGAAGATTCATTCCAACGGGAGATTATCCAGCGGTTGTCTAACCTGATGAAGGTCAAGTTTGATGATATCTCATCCAAGATTAAGACCATCCAGCAGAGAATTCTCAGCCAGGCAGAGACCAGGCCTGAGCGCGAGAAAAAACGGTTTATCAAACAGCAATACCGCAACCGGTATAAGATATTTTCCGGATTAACCCTGGCTCAGGCTGTCCAGGTGGAGTCGCATCCGGAACTTTTTGTTGGATTTAATGTGGCTGAGACTATCTCGCGTAATTATGTTTATAACGATTTGGCTTGTCATATTATCGGTTATACCGGTCCTATCTGGAAAGAGGAATATGACCAGTTTGTGGAGAACGGCTATTTTGATGATATGCTGAATCCGGAGATTGACGAAAATACCTATCAAGCGCTGATTGATATGGGTGAATTCAAGAATGAATTTATCGGTCGAAGCGGTATAGAAAAGATACATAATCGATTGCTAACCGGCAGATACGGGGTGCGTATGAGCGAATTCGACTTTGCCACCAAACAGAAGGATGAGTTGAGTCGAACAGAATCTATTTCGCCGACAGATATTATGCTGACTATTGACCTGGACCTGCAGAAGAAACTGGAAACGGCGCTCAAAGGCAAGTCTGCCGGCGCCGGAATCGTAATTGATGTGCATACTGGAGAGATACTGGCTATGGCCAGCGCGCCATCGTTTGATTCTAACCTGCTTCAGCCGCCTGTAGACAAACAGGTGACGGAATTCATTTCTAAATCACCTCTAAAACCTTTGTATAATCGGGCTATTTCCGGCGAGTATCCGCCTGGTTCAATCTTCAAGATTGTCACAGCCCTGGCCGCCCTGGAAGACGGCAAGATTACACCTTATACGCCTTTTTATTGTAACGGCCATTTTTCACCTAAATACAAGAAGTTCAAATGTTGGATTGCCGAGCATAACCGTGAGCACGGCTCGCTTTCTTTGGAGGATGGATTCAAAAATTCATGCAACGTTTTCTTTTTCCATGCTGGTCAATTGGCCGGCGGAGATGCGATTACCAGATGGGCGCGGAATATGGGATTTGGCCAGAGTACTGGGCTAGATATTTCGGGTGAGAAAAAAGGACGGGTGCCTAATTCCCCTGATGATAAAGATACGAAGACAGGGGCTCCCAAATGGTCACTGGCAGATACGCTTAATATGTCTATCGGACAGGGCGATTTGATGGTTACGCCATTGCAGATAGTCAGGATGGTGGCGGCTATCGCCAACGGTGGAACTCTGGTCACACCGCGGATTATCAAGACAGATATACCATCTGTTGTGAATCCTGCTGAAGGCGGGATAAACTTAACTAGTATAAAAGGGGCAGCCGATTCTTTTCAGGAGGCAGAGTTGAATGCAACACAAAAGGATCCGTTGCCTCAGAAGGTAAATATCTCAGAAAGCACGCTTACGCATATTCGTAATGGGATGTATAAGGTGGTGCATTCCCAAGGCGGAACGGCCAATGGCAGCGCGGTGCGTAATTTCCCGGCCGCCGGCAAAACCGGCACGGCCGAGGTCTGGGGTAAGAAATCGCACGCTTGGTTTGCCGGATTCGCGCCATTTGACAAACCGCAGATTGCCTTTGTGGTCGTGGTGGAATACGGCGGTAAGGGCTCTGAGGTCTCGGCGCCCATCGTAGCCGCCTTCCTGCCGGAAGCATTGGCCATATACTCATCTGTTCCAAAGCAGATAAAATAAGATATAATCAATTAATTTCTTGACCCCGCACATAAATAGTGTTAGAAAATCACACTACATATAATAACTATAACTAAATTAGTACTGTTTGTACTGCTTATGTGCAGGGTTGACTAATCGCCTTTTACATAAAATGAACTTGTAGTCCCTAACGGGATGAATGAGAAACAACAATCTATGTCTACTATTAATGCAACGGATATAAAGAAGGGGATGATCATAAAGTTCAATAACGACCTGTATGAGGTGGCTGACTATGACCACGTCACGCCCGGCAACTGGCGCGCCATGATGCAGGTCAAGATGCGCAGTGTCAAGACCGGCTCCACCCTGGAATACCGATTCCGTTCAGTAGATAAGGTGGAGCAATTATCCGTGGAACTCAAGCCGGTTGATTATCTGTACCAGAAAGGCAACTTCTTCGTATTTATGAGCACCGAGAATTATGAAGAGGTTTCTATCAATCTGGAAGTCCTCAAGGATAAAGCCAAGTATATGAAAGAGAATCTGTCGGTGATGCTGGTCTATTGCGACGAAGGACTGATTGATGTCCAGTTGCCGGTCACGGTTGACCTGAAAATCACCGAGACCACGCCTCCTTTGAAGACCGCCACGATTACCAACGTTTCCAAACCAGCCACTATGGAAACAGGCCTGGTGGTTCAGGTGCCGGCATTTATCGAGCTGGGAGAAACTATCCGCATTGATACGCGCGACGGGCGCTATGTTGAGCGTGTTAAAGTGGAATAATTTCTCCGCATTTTCTATATGAAGCCATTAACCGTCTTTAAGTTGGGCCTGACTGCCTATGATGAAGCGCTTTCTTTCCAGTTTGAGCTGGTCGAGCTGGTCAGGGAATCAAAAGGCAAGAATTCATTCCTGATGCTCCTGGAACATCAGCCGGTTATCACCAAGGGCAAGAATGCCAACGGCAATAATATCCTGGTGGCGCCTGAAGTGCTCAAGAAAAAAGGCATCCAGGTAAAACAGATTGACCGGGGCGGTGATGTCACCTATCACGGCCCGGGGCAGTTGGTCGGCTATCCGATAATACAATTGGCCTATCATAAGAAAACGCTCCGGGAATATGTGGGCCTGCTCGAGCAGACCTTGATTAAAACCCTGTCAGGCTTCGGTATAGACGCACAGACCAAGGATAAAAGCTCAGCCGGCGTCTGGGTCGGGGAATCTAAAATCGGATTTATCGGCATGCGGGTTTCCAAGGGCGTCACTTATCACGGGTTTTCGTTTAATGTCAATAACACGCTTGATGCCTTTGAACTGATTAATCCCTGCGGCATGAAAAACCCGCAGATTACTTCAATCTCCAAATTGCTTAACAAGCAGGTATCAATCAGCGAAGTAACCGCCAAATATCTTGAGGCGTTCCGGGAATTGTTTAATGTTAGGATAACCGAGGTCAAGACCCATCTGTCTTATATACCCAAGGAGATTCCAAGTTGATAGCGTATAGCAAAGAGCGTATCGCAGGAAATTTCTAAATACTCTACGCTCCAAGCTCTATGCTCTATGCTTTATGATGTTACCATTCTGGTTAAAGCAGAAGAAACCATCGCTGGGCAAATCCATGGCAATTAATAATATCATTAAGCAGCATAATCTCCATACGGTTTGCCAGAGCGCTAAATGCCCCAATATCTTTGAATGCTTTGCTAAAGGCACGGCCACCTTTATGATTCTGGGTGATGCTTGCACCAGGCACTGCCGGTTCTGCTCGGTCAAGAAGCAGTCGCCTCAGCCATTATCTCCCAATGAACCAAAAGAAGTTGCTGACGCTTGCCTTAAGATGAAACTGAAACACGTTGTGATTACCTCGGTCACCCGCGATGATTTGCCAGACGGCGGGGCTTCGGTATTTTATGATACTATAACCGAGATTCGCAAGGCATGCCCGTCGCCCGAATCCCGCCTCGGCGGGACTAATGGCGGGGGAGTGGCCATCGAGGTCCTGACCCCTGATTTCCAGGGTAATCAAACAAGTATCCTCCAGGTTGTCTCAGCCCAGCCTGATATATTCAATCATAACATCGAAACGGTTATCCGCCTTTATCCTAGGATTCGTCCGGAAGCGGATTATCAGCGTTCATTAAAACTCCTGGCCTATGTCAAGGAATTGAATCCGATGATGCGGACCAAATCAGGATTGATGCTTGGCCTGGGTGAGGAAAATGATGAGGTTATAAAAACGCTGGCTGACCTAAGGGCTGTGGATTGCGATATGGTCACCATCGGCCAATACCTGCGCCCGTCATTAAGCGCCGGGACCGTGGAGGTGGCCAGATTCGTCACGCCTGATGAATTCGAGTCCTACCGTATCAAGGCATCCGAGATGGGTTTTAAGGCCGTGGCTTCAGGCCCTTTTGTCCGCTCGTCATACATGGCTGAAGAACTAGGATTAATCCCTCGACCTCGCTCGGGATAAGACATTGTAATGTTCTCCTGTCCCAAAGGGACGGCATAACTAACAATCTCTAAAGTTTAGCCGCTAAACAACCGAGAGTCATATAATGGGTTTTTTCTTTTATCTTATCGGATTTCTTGCCATTGCAGTGTTTTTTGTTATGCTTTGGAAAACCAGGTCCCGGAAAGAGGTGATGAGGCAAGAGGACGAATGGATGCAAAGTTTACCTTCGGAAGAATGGGGCTTAAATGAAGAAGAAGACAACGAAGAAGAAAAAGATAGTTGAGACTGTTATTGAGCCGGCAAAGGTGAAATCGGCAGCTAAGATTAAATTCAAGGCGCCAGCTGATGTCTCCGGTGCCGCAGAAGCTAAGGTGAAGCCGTCTGCCAAGATTAAGTTCAAGGCGCCAATTGATGCTTCTGTGCCTGAAGAAGCCCTGGTAAAGCCTGCCGTCAAGGTCAAAAAAGCCAAGGTGGTGTTGCCGGCAACGAAAGGCAAGTCATTGGTGATTGTAGAATCCCCGGCCAAGATCAAGACCATCAGCAAGATTCTGGGCGATGATTATGTCATCACCTCGTCTTACGGCCATATCCGCGACCTGCCCAAGAGCAAGCTCGGCATAGATATCGAGGATAATTTTAAGCCCGGCTACATCATCATGCGCAAGCAGATAAAGAATGTCAACGCGCTGAAAAAGATGGCGGCCGCGTCCAATGGCGTATATCTGGCCACTGATCCGGACCGGGAAGGCGAGGCCATTGCCTGGCACCTGTCCGAGATTCTGGGCATGCCGCCGGACAAGTTCTGGCGGGTGAGTTTTGACGAGATTACCGCGCCGGCGGTCAAGGAGGCGTTCAGCCATCCCCGTAAGATTTCCATAACCCTGGTAAATGCCCAGCAGACCCGGCGATTCCTGGACCGGATTATGGGTTATAAATTATCACCGCTGCTCTGGGACAAGATAACCAGAGGCCTGTCCGCCGGCCGGGTCCAGTCCGTGGCGCTCCGGCTGGTGGTGGAACGGGAAAGGGCTATCCGGTCATTCAAGCCCCAGGAGCACTGGAAAATAACGGCTGACCTGTCCGCCCATCAAGGTAAAGATATATTCAATGCGGCGCTTTACAAACTAAATGATTCCAATGTCGGCAGTCCGATGGACGGCAGCGCCAATATCTGGATTGGCTCGGAAACCGAATCCAAGAAACTGGTCGAGCGTCTTGGGAAAAGCGATTTCAAGGTGCTGGTTATAACCGAACGGGACAGCAACCAGTATCCGGCGCCGCCGTTTATCACCAGCACGCTCCAGCAGACCGCGTCCATCAAGCTCAATTTCAGCCCGCGCAAGACCATGATGATTGCCCAGCAATTATATGAAGGCGTGGAACTGCCCGAAGGCCCGGCCGGCCTGATTACCTATATGCGTACCGACTCGGTCCGGGTCAGCGAGGTGGCTATAAACGAATGCCGGGGTTTTATCGCTAAGCACTTCGGAGAGGGGTTGCTTAATCCAGAGGCCCGGCGTTACAAGCCCAGCAAACAGTCCCAGCAGGCGCACGAGGCCATCCGGCCTACCTATCCGGCCAAGATGCCGGATGATATCGACCAATACCTGACCAAGGACCAGTATAAACTCTACACCCTTATCTGGAAACGGTTCACAGCCACCCAGATGAAACCGGCCGCCTGGAAGAGCAAATCCGTGGAGATAGAATCGCAGTTGGCGCCAGCACTGGAACTGGAGGTCTTCTCCAATGACAAGCGGCACAAGCTCATCGCCGAAAAGATACTAAACTCCGTTGCCGCGGGCCAGAATGGGGCAGTGCTGGAAAAAATCATAACCATATTAAGCCGGAACAAGCAGGATGACGAGACGGCCCGGAAAATTATTGAAGCCCTGGGCCAGAGTGTGGAAGACAAGGCATTAACCGCCCGGATAATCGGTATCATGGATGAAACAGTGGATGGCGCTCTGATACTTGAGAAGATGAACGTTGCCAGATGCCTTTGGAGCGCTAATGAACGCCGGCTGGTGGCCCCGGGATTTATGACCCTCTATAATCCCGAGGAGCAGTTATTGCCCGGCTTAAAAGAATCCGGCAAATTAGACGTGTCCCAAATCATTCCGGCCCAGTCGTTTACCGAGCCGCCGCCTTATTATAACGAGGCATCGCTGGTCAAGGTCCTGGAAAAATACGGCATCGGCCGCCCGTC
>Ga0208373_1002983_pt1 | contig 17425 bp, 9 predicted proteins | sample RifOxyC2_FD_184036 | JGI IMG/M metagenome (GOLD analysis project Ga0208373, IMG submission 184036) | Soil microbial communities from Rifle, Colorado - Rifle Oxygen_injection C2 (SPAdes) | ecosystem: Environmental > Terrestrial > Deep subsurface > Rock core/Sediment | place: Rifle, Colorado...
CAGAGCGGAATGACCACATTGCATCCGTAGCCGGTGACCTTGTTGCCGGTCAGGCCCATCATTATCCGGGCCTTTTGGGCATAGCGGTCTGCCGCGGCCATCACCTTGTCCCGGAACTTCTTGCAGGGCACGCCGTCCTCGGTGGCGAACATCTCGTCCAGATGCTGGTTATATTTGGCATAGCCCTGGGAAATAGCCCGGGCATGCGTGGCCACGATATTGGACTTGGTCCGCCCGGCCCGGCTGATAAAGTTCGGGTCAATGAAGTTACCCCAGGTCTTGATGGACGAGCCGGCGATATTGGTCTCGTATCTGGGCTGGTCCGGAATCTTCTTCTTGCGCTTCTGGTTAATCCGCGGGGCATTGAGAATCATCGACTCCTGCCATTGTTCCTTGGACCCATCCGGAAGGCTCACGCCGGTGGGCGGGTCGGTTGAAATACCCGTGGCCGAGATGTGCAGAAAACTTACTACCTTACTCATAGTTATCGCCCCTCTTAGCGACTGTTAACGACAAAGGAATGTTACAGTCGCTTAGACCCCGATGAGCATAGCGACATCGGGGCATACTGATATTAGTTGCTATACTCATATCAATAATCCCGACCCCCTTTCTCCCTGATGCGGCAGGGTAACCTGTGAACAGCCACAGGGCATAGTATATCTACTTTACCAAGTATATAGATATTCTTCAATGGGCCTATGGGCAATGATTAGATGTATGCTGAATCTGACAGTCGTCTATGCTCTTAGTAACAGGGGGATATGCATCTTAACCCGCATACATAGTCCCTTGTTAGAACGAGCCCCGATACTCTAATGCACTGCCCTATATTCTCCGAGATACGCCCCATATCTCTGAGTAATCCATCGGGCATATCCTTGAAGAGTCCCTCTCCTCTCCCCATTATAATATAACCATACCTCTGTCCACTGACAAGTAGTTTCTAAAAGGAATAGCATATATTCTCTGTTGGCATACCCTATGATAGATGACCCTACTCCCACAGCTCTATGGCTCTACAGCCACATAGCTCCGGCCGCTACTGGTAATACCCTTGGCCTGACATCCTGATATATCCGGCCTGGCGGACTATAAGAACCAGCCGGTTATCCTATTACCCCTAATCAGACAGGGTATTATGGTCAGCCATAGAAGGTATTATCCCCTAACCCAGACAGTAGTAGCCCCAACGTCATGTCCTAACACCCCATAAGCCAGTGGGTATTAGCCCATATCCCTAACCATATTACCATCAGCCGGTTATGGTAATACCCACACCGCTATACCCTATTATCCCAAGCGTTCTGGGGTAGTACCCCCCACCCCCCCTCCTACCACCCCTGAGCGCAACCAGTAATACCCTCTAAGGCCTGGTCTGGTATGAGTAACGGCTGGGGCTATATAGCTGTGGAGACATCAGGCATAGTATATACCCCCGCCCAGTATACCATAGACCATTACATTGCATACTCTACTGTTTCAGAGGGCATACCCCATATTTATGTCTAACATACCCTGTTATTTGAGAAGGCATACCCAGATGCTAAATCCTGCCGGGCAGGTATTAGCATTTAATATACCCTCTTAGAACATCGCGACTGGCCGGGTGGATTAGAGGTAATAGGCAATCAGATTTAATCGCATCCATGGCCAGGCCAGGGCCCATACCCGATAGCGCCATTCCGCGTAGGGATAAGAATCATCTATCTGCCCTATTTGAATTAGAGATATGGGAGAGAAAGGCAATATGTAATATTCTGGAAGAATATCAATATGAGACCTTATGGACTCCTAAATGTTTTCCTGAAATAGGCATAAATAAAGCGATTGGCGCCAAGAAGTGTGCGTGCCCAATACATAAGTATGTACTGTGGTGTCACCAGCCTTGCCTGTCATCATCCCCATTTTCACGCCTACCATTAAATATTATGGCGCTTGCTGGTTAATTGTTACCGAAGTATCAGCTGGTGTCACAAAAATATCAACACCAGTTACATTAGTATTAACACCACTAACAGACGTGCCAGTAATGGTACAATTTGTATCTACTGCTGTAAACGTTGTATCCTGGGCAAAAAATGCTACCTCCCCATTGCTGTCCAGTCTTAAAATCCACATATCAGAATTGCCGGCGCCATATGACTGAGTAAATCCTGCTACAATATATCTACCATCTGATGTCTGCTGGATTGAACGTCCCACGTCAACATCTGCTCCACCATATTTTTTCTGCCAAATAAAGTTCCCATTGCTATCTAGTTTTAAAACACTCACATCTTGATACGGCTCTTCAAAAAAGCTACCAGTGGTCCCTACCACAATGTACCCACCATCGGAAGTCTGTTCGACTGAATATGCGCATTCGTCAATTGGACCTCCGTAAGCCTTCTGCCAGGCAACAGTTCCATTACTATTTAGTTTTAAAATCCACATATCATAACCGCCGGCGCCATATGACTGAGTAAATCCTGCTACAATATATCCACCATCTGATGTTTGCTGAATCGACTCTGCAAAATCCGACAAAGTACCACCGTAGGTATTCTGCCAAATAACAGTTCCATTACTATCTAGCTTCAATATCCACATGTTTCCACCAGCATTCTCAGTGTATCCTGCTACGATATATCCACCATCTAATGTCTGTTGAATTGAATATCCCGTTTCAATGTATTCAGTACCATATATTTTTTGCCAAACAACCGTCCCAGCGCCATTTAGTTTCAGTATCCATATATCAGAATAGCCATTTCCGCTAAAAGACTCAGCGATTCCTGCCACAATGTATCCGCCGTCCGATGTCTGCTGGATTGAATATCCTACTTCCTCTGACCATCCACCAAATAATTTATGCCAGGCAATTGTCCCATCGCTATTTAATTTTAGTATGCATAAATCATCTCTATTACCAAAAGGATAAGCAAATCCTGTCACAATGTATCCGCCATCTAAAGTCTGCTGGATTGAACCTCCGCTGTCAGGACCTAAACTTCCGTAAGCCTTCTGCCAGGCAATAGTTCCATCGCTGTTCAGTTTTACAACCCACAAATCATAATTGCCAGAATCAAGAGAATCAGTTCGTCCTGTCACAATATATCCGCCGTCCGATGTCTGCTGGATTGAGTTGGCTCTTTCAAGACCTGTAGCATCACCATATGATTTGACCCAACCAAGTCCATAAATAGCTGGTGAACTGAGGTCTAATGTATTCCCTATCCCCAGCTGTCCGAATTGGTTATCCCCCCATTCTAATAGTGTATTGTCACTTTTTATACCGATAGTAAATTTCCATCCGGCTGAGATTTTGGACCAGTCGGTGCCGGTAATCAAAGTCGGTGCGGTTCTACTCACCAAATTACCCAAGCCCAATTGGCCATCAGAATTATCACCCCAGGACCAAAGCATTCCATCATCCCTCAGGGCAATGGTGTGTTTGGCGCCGACGGCGATATCAGTCCATCCGCTGGTGGTAATGAGCGTAGGCGTGGTCCGGGTTACAAAGTCGCCGGTGCCTAATTCACCTTCGGCATTATTACCCCAGGCATAGACATCACCATTATTATTAATTGCCACAGTATGTCCGTATCCACCGGCCACATCGGTCCAGCCGGCCATGCTTATCAGGGTGGGTGATGTTTTGGTGACATAATCGCCGGTGCCTAACTGTCCGCCGGAATTATCACCCCAGGCATAGAGCGAGCCATCTGTCATAATAGCCATGGAATGGTCATAACCGGCCGCGATGGATTTAACCGAGGTTGCAGCCAACTCAGGCGTGGTCCGGTTGGAAAAATCACCCAGGCCCAATTGGCCATTGGCGTTATCACCCCAGGCATAGAGCGAGCCGCCATCTGTGAGCGCCAGGGTATGCGATTGGCCGCCGGCCGTTATCCTGGTCCAATTGCAATCAGCTCCGATTTGGAGGAAGGTCAGCGTGCCGGGCAAAGCGCCCAAGCCCAACTGCCCTTCTGAATTATCCCCGGCTCCCCAAAGCGTATGATTATTCTTCCGGGCAATGGTAAACCCGCTACCACAGGCCACTTCAATCCAGGTATTCTCAGTACCGACCCGTGCCGGCAAGGTCCGACTGACTGTATCATTCAAACCCAATTGACCGTCCGCATTATCGCCCCAGGCCCAGAGCGAGCCGTCGTTCTTGACACCCATGGTATGGGTTTCGCCGCCGACAATCATGGCCCAGTTGGTATTGGTCGTGGTCGTAAAGGTCCGGCTCAATCCATAAGATGTGCCGGCACTGTTGGTAGCTGCCATTCTATAATAGTAAGTGCTATTATGCTCCAGTCCGGTGATTACCTGAGAGACATTGAGAATACTGGTTCCGCTGCCCAATGCTTGAGCCGTAGTCGTGGCTCCGTAGGTGGTGCTGATGCCCCATTGGAAATAAGCATTGGTGGCCAGTTCATTCGGATTGACCGTGCCGTTTAAGGTGGCCATATTGATATCAACGCCTGTGGCCGGTGTAGTAGCCACAGTCGGAGGTATCGGGATATCGGTTACGGTAATACTGATTGCCTCTTCATCATATAAGCTGTATGGGTCTAGTATCCTGAAGGTGACATTATAGGTGCCGGCCTGGAGATAGGTTGGGGTCCAGGTAAACAACCCGCTGTTAATATTAAATACCGCGCCGGACGGTGTACCATCAGCATAATAACTCAGGATATCGTCCGTATCGATATCAGTGCCCGATATAGTGAAAGATAACAAAACGCCCTCGTCTGTGGATTTGTTGCCAATCGGATTCAAGGTGCACGGACGGTTGACATTATTTACGGTGATGGTAACTATCTCCTGTCCAAAAAGGCCCGGGGTATCTGTTGCCCTGAATGTGACATTATAACTGTTGGCCTGAAGGTAGTTAGGTAGCCAGGAGAATTCGCCGGTGGTGGCGGTAAACACTGCCCCGCTGGGCAGATTGATTGCCGAGTAGGTGATGGCATCGCCATCCGGGTCTATGCCGGAAATGGTAAAAGCCAACAAAACATCCTCGTTTGTGCTCTTGGCGCCGATGAGATTCATGGTCGGCGCGCGATTGGTATTATTGACGGTAATAGTTATGGCTTCTTCGTCATATAAGGAGCCTGAGTCCGTGGTCTTGATACTGATATCAGGATAGACTCCGGCCTGGTCATAGGCCGGGGTCCAGGAGAATGCGCCGCTGGAGGGATTAAGTGTCGCACCGGTGGGCAGTCCGGTAGCGGTATAGGTCAGGGCATCGCCTCCGGCATCAGTGGCAACTACCGTAAAGTTTAATGCCGAGCCCTCATTGCCGGTCTTGTTGCCGATGGTTGTCAGGACCGGCGCGACATTAACCTGAGTGACTGAAATGGTGATGGTCTCTTCGCCATATAATCCGCCGGTATCTGTGGCCCGGAGTTTGACCGTGCTATAGCTGCCGGACTGGGCATAGGTTGGGGTCCAGGAGAATACGCCGGTAGATGAAACAACGCTGGCGCCGCTGGGCAGGCTGACGCCGGTATAGGTAACCGTATCGCCATCCGGGTCTGTGCCTGATATGGCAAAGGTCAGCAGTTCGCCTTCATTAACGCTTTTATTACCAACCGGATTCAGGGTCGGCGCGCGATTGGTGTTATTGACCGTAATAGTAATCGCTTCTGTATTATATAATCCGCCGGTATCGGTCACGGTAAAGGCCACATTGGAATAAATACCGGCATCGTCGTATGACGGAGTACAGGAGAACTCTCTGGTGGCGGCGGTAAATACTGCCCAGCTGGGCAGATTCCCGGCGGTATAGGTAATGGCATCGCCATCAAAGTCTGTGCCGGAGATGGTGAATGACAATAATGACATCTCGTTTACGCTTTTATTGCCGATGGTTGTCAGGACCGGCGCGACATTAACCTGAGTGACTGAAATAGTAATGGTCTCCTCGGCATATAATCCGCCGGTATCTGTGGCACGGAGTTTGACCGTGCTATAGCTGCCGGACTGGGCATAGGTCGGGGTCCAGGAGAATACGCCGGTTGCGGAAACAACGCCGGCCCCGCTGGGCAGGCTGACACCGGTATAAGTAACCGTATCGCCATCCGGGTCTGCGCCGGAGATAGTGAATGTCAATAACGCGCCCTCATTACCGCTTTTATTGCCCACCGGATTCAAGGTCGGCGCACGATTGGTGTTATTGACCGTAATGGTAATCTCTTCTGTGGTATATAACCCGGCGGTATCGGTCACGGTAAACGCGACATTGGAATAAATACCGGCATCATCGTATGACGGAGTACAGAAGAACTCTCTGGTGGCGGAGGTGAATATTGCCCAGCTGGGCAGATTCCCGGCGGTATAGGTAATCGCATCGCCATCAAGGTCAGTGCCGGAGATGGTGAATGACAATAGCGCTATCTCACTGACCGTCTTATTGCCGATAGATGCCAGCGTCGGCGCTCGGTTGACATTAGTTACCGTAATAGTAATGGCTTCCGTCGTATATAAGCCTCCGGTATCGGTCACGGTAAACGCCACATTGGGATAAATACCGGCATCGTCGTATGACGGAGTCCATGAGAATGCGCCGGAGTTGGCGGTAAAGACCGACCCGCTGGGCAGGTTGCCGGCTGTATAGGTAATAGCGTCGCCATCCGGGTCTGTGCCGGAAATCGTGAATGATAATAATGACGCCTCGTTTACGCTCTTATTGCCGATGGAGTTTAGGGTCGGCGTCCGGTTGACATTGGTTACCGTAATGGTAATCGGCTCTTCATTATATAGCCCGGCCGTATCGGTCACCCTGAATCTGACATTGGTATAATTGCCTGATTGGGTATAAGACGGCGTCCAGGCGAATGTGGCGCTGGTGCCGGTGAAAACCGCGCCGCTGGGCAGGCTGGTGGCGGTATAAGTAATCGCGTCACCATCCGGGTCTGAGCCGGAAACGGTAAAGGTTAATGATGAAACTTCCGCAACAGATTTATTGCCAATGGAGTTTAATGTCGGGGCTCGGTTGGTATTATTCACGGTGATATCAACGGTCTTTTCGTCATATAACGCGCCCGGGTCAGTGGCCCGGAAGGTGATACCAGTATAAGCGCCTGACTGGGTATAATCTGGCGTCCAGTTAAAGACACCGGTGGCTGAAATAAAGGCGGCGCCGGCCGGTAGTCCGGCGGCGGAATAGGTCAAGGCATCCCCACCGGCATCACTGGCCGAAACCGCAAAACTTAACAGCGCGCCCTCGCTGACCGTTTTATTGACTATCGTTGCCATCACCGGGGTGATATTGACATCGGTGACCGTAATAATTATGGCCTCCTCATCACTAAAGCCCAAGCCGTTAACCACACTGAATGTAACATTATAATTGCCGGCCTGGGTATAGGTCGGCGTCCAGTTGAATGTTTTGACGCTCGGATAAAAAACCGCGCCACTTGGTAATCCGTTTACGGAGAAGACCAGAGCCGTGCCGCTGGAATCGCCGGCGTAGACGGTGAAGTTTAATAATGAGCCCTCGGCCACAGTCTTATTGCCTATCGGGGTTAATACCGGGACATTGTTCGTAGCCGCGCTGCTACCGGCGGTGGTTCCGGCCGCCCCGCCGCAGCCAACTACCATGGCTACTAATAAAAGAGATACCAGCCCTAACGGGTTTATAATAACTTCCGGCTTCTTCACAATACAGACTCCTTGTACTTATGCGTATTAGGTATTGATGATTGGTAATATACCCCTTCCATGGAATAAATCAAGTAAAATCAGATATTTCATTGTTAGTTATTTAGTACCGACTTCCCCAAGTTAGAAACTCTACATATCCACCCGGCTTATCTGACTGGCGATAAGCACAGCTAATAAATCCTTGACACATATCTTTATATGATGTATTTAGGCGCGTATGCGGAATACGAGAACCATTCCTTTATTACTGCTCTATATCGTTTCGTTCTTTGCCGCCCCGCTTTATCATATTGCCGAGGTTTCTTCTAATTCATCCGGGTGTTCCACCTGCTCGGAGGAACGGGCAACTTCCAATCAAAGCGCTTGGGCCGAGGAATGCTCGCCAGGCCACCCCTGCCATAATCCGGCGCATCCGCATCACAACCATCCGGCGCACGACCACGACTGCCAGTTATGCCAATCCGCGCATAATTCTATCCAAAGCCCGTATCAGAATGACAGCCTCAGCCTGGATTTATCCTGCGTCACTTCTTTGCAATCCTGCAACGATATCCTATTTAACGCCCCGGTTAATCAATCCATAGACATCCGCGGTCCGCCAGTTCTTTAACTGCCTTTTAACACGCACTAAGCGAAGCGTGACCACGAAGTGCATCCCACGAATTAGACGAATCACACGAATAGGAGGTATTTATGAACTACTTTATTTGGTCCTTATTTATATTCTTAATACCAGCGACGGTCTTCGGGCAGCCCAGCCAGAAGTCAGGATATTTTAATCCGGATATCTCGGTAATAATGGACGGCGTCTATCAGTCATCCAGCCCGAGGCACAATATCGGCAGTATTATCCAGGGCATCCCGGGGTTTCCCTGTCCGGGTTCTGAGGCGGATCTCGAAGAGGGTTTTAATGCGCGCGAGTCGGAATTGGTTCTCTCATCCGTCATCGACCCGTATTTTACCGGATATCTGGTGGCCTCACTGCAGAATGAAGGCGCCGGCATCGAGGAGGCGATTATCCAGACCACCGCCCTGCCTTACGGATTGGAGGTCAAGGCCGGCAAGCTCTTCAGCAATTTCGGGCGGATAAATTCCCAGCACGGGCACGCCTGGGATTTTATCGACCGGCCGCTGATTTACCAGCTGACGCTGGGTGAAGAAGGGCTTAATAACAACGGCGTCCAGGTATCATATCTGGCGCCGACCTCGTTCTATCTGCTGGCCGGCCTGGAGGCCTTCCAGGGCGATAACCCGCAGATGTTCGGGTATTACGGCGAAGCGCCTTTACCGGCCCGGACCGGACCGCGGGCGCTGATCGGCTGGCTCAAGACCGCGCCGGAACTGTCAGCCCAAAGCGAGATGCAATTCGGCGTGTCATTCGGACAAGGCATGCATCAGGCCATACTGGATAGCAATAACGACGGCACCGACGATAACTGGCTCAGCGGCGACAGCCAATTCTGGGGACTAGACTGCGTCTATAAATACGATGCGCTCAAGGCATACGGCGAAGGCAAGTGGACCATCCAAGGCGAGTATTTCAGCCGGAAGCAGGACCTGGTTGTCAAGGAAGATGACATCACCGGTTTAACCAGCGAACATCAGGTGAATTATCAGGACGGCTATTACCTCCAGGCCACCTACGGGTTTTTGCCCGGATGGCAGGCCGGGTTAAGATGGGAGCAGGTCGGGCTGATAAACAAGGTCAAGGAGCCGAATGGCAGCACGAATTCATTTGACCCGTCCCAGCGGGAATCACTGGCGCTGACCCGCCGGCTGAGTGAGTTCTCTTACCTGCGCCTCCAGTTTGCCAACGGGAAATACCAAACAGCCACCGGCCCTGAAAATATCTCACAGGTATTCCTGCAGATTCAGGTGTCGCTGGGCAAGCACGGAGCGCATAAGTTCTAAAGGAAAGTAGACAGTAACCAGTAGTCAGTAGACAGAATAAGGAGAATATAATGATGAAAAGATTAATAACTTTAATAATACTAATCAGTGGAATCTGTGTAATCTGTGGTTCCGGTTGGGCTCCTGCCTACGCTGACGCTTCGGCAGGCAGGGAGGACAAGAAACTCAACATCCTGACCACCACTTCCGACCTGAAGTCCATCACCGAGGAAATCGGCGGCCAGTATGTTAATGTCACCAGCATCTGCGCCGGCAACCAGGACCCTCACTTTGCCGAGGCCAGGCCGAGCATTATCGCTAACGCCCGCAAGGCGGATTTGCTGGTGGTCATCGGACTGGAATTAGAGGTGGGATATGAGCCACTGATTATTGAGGGCTCGCGCAATACTAAAATCAAGCCCGGCGCGGACGGCTATCTGGATGTCTCGGCTGGCGTATTATTGCGGGAAGTCCCGACCGGCAAGGTAGACCGTTCCATGGGCGATGTCCATCCGTTCGGCAATCCGCATTACTGGCTGGACCCCTACAATGCCCGGATTATGGCCCTCAATATCTACAACCGCCTACAGAAGATTAACCCGGCGCATTCTGTTGACTACCAGGCTAATTATCAGGCATTCATCAAGAAGATTGACGAGGCCATGTTCGGCGCTGAAGCGGTCGGCAAAATCGGCGGCGACAAACTCTGGGAGCAGGAAACCGCCGGTAAATTGGACAAGTTTATTAAAGATAAGGAGATCAAATTAGGCGGCTGGATAGAAAAAGCCCGGGCGCTGCGCGGGATGAAGATAGTTATTTTCCATCGCTCCTGGACTTACTTCATCAACCGATTCGGCCTGATTGAATCCGGTGAGATAGAACCCAAGCCGGGGATTCCGCCCGGCCCGGCGCATCTCAAGGACCTAATCGACCAGATTAAATCAGCTAATGTTAAGGTTATCCTGACCGAATCATTTTACGACCGGAAGTCATCTGATTTCGTAGCGGCCCAGACCGGCGCATCCGTTGCGGTCTGCGCCCTTTCGGTGGGCGGCAAGGCCGAGGCCGGCGATTATATCGGTCTGATTGACCATTTAATTAACCACTTGCTTAAATTGGGAGGTAAATAATATGTTAGAGATGCTACCGATATTACAATGGGCCTTTCTGGCCTGCCTGATTCTTATTGGCATACACTGCTACCTGGGATTGCATATCGTCAGCCGGGGTGTCATCTTTGTGGATTTGGCGCTGGCCCAGATAGCCGCGCTGGGCAGCGCGGTGGCATTGCTGATGGGCTATGAGCTCGACAGCCAGGCCACCTATATTATTTCACTGGGCTTCGCCTTTGTCGGCGCGGCCGTGTTTGCCATCAGCCGGGCCCGGGAGGAAAAGATACCCCAGGAGGCCATCATCGGAATTGTCTATGCGGTCAGTTCCGCCGCGGCCATCCTGATACTGGACCGGGCGCCGCACGGCGGCGAGGCCATCAAGTCTATGCTGGTGGGCGGACTGCTTTATGTCACCGGACCGGCCGTACTCAAGATATTCCTGATTTACCTGGGTATCGGCGTTTTCCACTACATCTTCCGCAAGAAATTCCTGCTTATTTCGTCTAACGTTAAGAGCGCCTACGCCCAAGGGCTGTCTGTCCGCTGGTGGGATTTCCTGTTCTATCTGACATTCGGGATTGTGGTCACGATTTCGGTCCAGATTGCCGGGGTGCTGCTGGTCTTCAGTTACTTTATCGTTCCGGCGGTCTGCGCCATGCTCTTTGCGGAAAACACCTGGAAAAGATTAGTCATCGGCTGGATTATCGGGATTGTGGTCAGCCTGGCCGGTCTTTATTTCTCGGCGCTCTGGGACCTGCCGACCGGCGCCTCCATCGTCACGGTCTTCGGCCTGGCCTTGATACTGTCCGTGATAATACGCCGATTAGTCAAATAGCTATAAAAAGCTTGACAAAGTTATGAGCATATGCTCATAATAGAGATTATGACCAGACCACAGAAGTGCCGACGTATCGGATGCGCGCCCCGGGCCAATTACTTTAAACCGCGCGGAATTCCGTTAACCAGGCTAAAAGAAGTAAAACTAAGCCTGGATGGATTAGAGTCTATTCGATTGGCAGACCTGGAAGAATTGCAACAGGTGAAAGCCGCATTACGGATGAAAGTCTCCCGGGCCACCTTCGGACGGATAGTTGGAAAAGCCCGGCGGACTATTGCCGACGCGATTGTTAACGGCAAGGCGCTGAACATAGAAGGAGGTGAAATAATCATGGCGGCCAAACGGAAATTCCAATGCGCTAACTGCGCCTATAACTGGGAAGTCCCTTATGGCACAGGGCGTCCGGCAGATTGTCCGGAATGCCGGGCCAAGAATATTCACCGGGCGGAACAAAACCGCGGTTATGCGCGCTGTGGCGGCGCCGGACGCGGGCCCTGCGCTAAAAACCACTTGAGAAAAACCACAATTTCGCAATAATAACAGAAAGGAATTTTATGAAACTATGTATCCCGACAGAAACACCAGACGGTAAATCAGCTCAGGTTTATGGACACTTCGGCAGCGCGCCTTTTTTTACTATTTATGACACCGAAACAGACACCGCTGAGGTCATTAAGAATGATAATGCCCATCACGCGCATGGCATGTGCCAGCCCATCGCGGCATTAAACGGAAAGCATGTCGATGCCGTGGTTTGCGGAGGAATGGGCGCCCGGGCGGTCCAGAAGATGAACGAAGGTGGGGTCAAGGCGTATCGAGCTATCCAGGGTACGGTAGCTGATGTAGCCGGGCAGTTTTCCAAGGGCGGCCTTGAGGAGATTACCGTTGATAATGCCTGCGCTCAGCATGACTGCCATTAAATCCTGACTATCCCGGGCAGATGCTTGATACGATCAAAAGATTATCAATATGAACTGAATTAACGCGTTATCTTCCTGAACTCCGTATCATCCCAGAGCCATTGGAAGTCCGGGTCTTTCCGGGCATTTGGCTTCTTCCCAGGATTGATGATGATTGCCCTTCTTAAATATGTAAGCACATTTGACCTGTCTCCTTTAAGCGAATAGGTGCAGGCCAAACCATATACTGCTTCAAAGCCCTTATAGTAGCGGTCGTTTTGCGGAAGGGAAAACTCGCGAATCGCCTCGTCATACCGGCCCAGCTTTAGGCAGGCGTATCCTTTGTTAACATGCGCTTCAAAATTACCCAGGCGTATGGCCTCATTATACTTATCTATGGCCTCCTCGTATCTTCTTTCCGCGGCAAGCTCCTTACCATGCTCATCCCATTCAGTATGTATTTTTGTGGTGATACTAATAAAGCCAATATCATCCCAAAGCCATTCAAAATCCCGCGCAACTCTGGCTAAATCCTTATATTTATAAACCTTATTTCCATCATCATAATCATAACCGGACGCATGCACAGCGCTGTTTAAATCAGCCAATGCTTTAGTCTTATCACGCATCAAAGAATAAATACAGGCCCGCTCATAGTATCCCCTACTGCGCATATATGTATTTGTGCCATAGACAGACAGGGCCTGCTTGTAACGGCCGAGCCGGCCGTAAGCAAATGCCTTGTTGAGCGTGATTGCCACCTCATCTTTATAATTTTTATTGTTAGTACGCCGTCCCAGATACTCATCACAGATGGAAATGGCCGCTTCATAACGTGCCAATTTATTGAGCGACTCGCTTTTCATAACCAAGGTCTGCATTTGGGCAACCTCATCTGAGTGATTTATGGTTTTTATCGCCAAAGCCCGGTTAAATGTGTCCAGCGCCTCGGCATGCCGGGACTGGGACTGGTAATTACTGCCCTTGCAATTCCAGGCCACAATACTCTTGGGATTAAGCTTCAACGCCTTGTCAAAGGCCTTGTCTGCATTTATATAATCCTTGGCCTTATTACAATTATAGCCCGTATAAATCCAGTAGCCGGCTGTTTTAGGACTAAACACGATAGCGGTCAGGCCGGATACCAGAACAACAACCGCCAAAGCAATGAGTATTTTTTTCATAATGGTTACAAGGCTACTCTTTCATGCGCCGGGCCACGGCCCCTTTAAGCTGATAATGCCGCCAGGCAAAAACCGCCAGCATCGCCACCATAAGAACAGTCAGCCCAAACGGAAGCGCCAGATATTCAAAACCACTCCAAACATAATAGGAATTTTGCATCTCAATAATGTAGGACACGGGGTTGCTATAAATGTTATATTTATCAGGCAGGTTTAAAACCCCGATGGCAATCGGCGGAAGGGACAAGCCGGTGCCGGCTACCAGGATGGCGATTAACGAGCCGGAATAGATAAAAATGGTTTTGGCTAACTGCACCAAAAGGCAGAAGGAATAAAGAAACGCAATCATGACCCAGGAAGCCAGTAAGGCCGCGAGTATAAATGACCAGGAACTAATCCCGGAAAACATAATGCCGCCAATGTCCAGCAGAAAAATAATGCTTAGGAAGAAAAACAGCATATGCGGCGGCGACTGATAACTCATAAACCGGACCGGCCTATTCATCAGCCTGTTCCGCAGATAGTCCAGATATGATTCCTTATTCAAGGTCAAAAGCAGCATAATTACCGCAATAACAATTCCATTGAAAATGAGAGAAAAAGAAATGATATCCCATTCATAACTTTCCTGAATATATTTGTTCCAATGTATTCCGAGCAGGAAAAGTCCGAGGCCAACGAAGAGAATCAATGCCTCCCAGGGATTAAGATATGTGCCAGATGGATTTCTGATGCGCCGGATGACCGCCTTGATTATCCAGAGGGAAAGCCAAGCATATAGCGCAATGGTCAGCAGGCCTTTATCAATTGGAGTCCCAAAGAAATCTGTCAGCGAAGTATCGTAGGAATATTGATTATACCGCGCAATAAATGCGGTAGGGAAAAAGATTGAAATTATGCCGGCGTCACTGGAGCTAAATCCCATCATAAAGGCGACAAAGGCAATAATGACCAGGCCGATAGTGCTGCCTGATGATATGAACGATGATTTCGGACTGAGGCCGGATGATAACAACAACCCGATTGAGGCAGCCAGGATACAGCCGGACAGCAGGATGCCGTAAAATACGAAAAACCCAGCCAGGCTGACGGAGGCATAACTTCTCACCGCGGCAAAGGCGATAAAAGGCGTAAGGATGCCCAGGATAAACCACATATGAATCGTGGAGCCCAACAACTTCCCGATGGTAACCTGGGTATCTGACATAGGCGCCATAAAAAGGAAATCATAGGTCTTACGCGATTTTTCACCGATTACCGAACGCGAAGCGGCGATGTAAGAATAGAAATAGCCAAAGAATAAAGACGTCCCGACATAAAAGAGGAATAAATTCAAGCCGTTATCCCTTGAAAAGTCGTAGCTATAGTCATAATTACTCCGGCGCATCATAACTATGATGACCACAAAGCCGCAGAAAGCAACGGTTAAAAGAGACGTTAGTATGATGTTTCTGGGTCTCAAGCGGTAGATGATATTGCGCTCCAACTCCGGGTTATTCCAGGCATTTTTTAACATAAATTAACAAACCTCTTTTATCTGCAGCGACATAAATAGTTCTTCCAGGTTCTGCTTGTATTCGTAGAACGAGCTGACCTGCACCCCGCTGTCCACTAATTTCTTAAGCAATAATGGGATTTCATCCCGCATGCCGAAGAATACTATTTCAAAAAAACAGTCCTTGATGACAACATCCGACACATTCGGCATGGTCCGGACTAATTCAGCCAGTTTAGCTTTATCGCCCAGCGCTTCCAGGCGCAGGATTATCTTGGGCTGGACTCGTTTGGTAATCTCCTCAATGGAGCCGGATTCCACCATCACGCCCTTTTGCATGACGCCGATGGTATTGCACAGGTCAGAGAGCTCCATTAATATGTGCGATGAAATCACGATGGTTCGTCCGGTGGCCGATATCTTCCTGAGAATGTCGCGCAGTTCCACCCGGGCTTTAGGGTCCAGACCGGCTGAGGGCTCGTCCAGGACCAGCAGTTCCGGGTCGTGCAGTATGGTCTTGCCGATAGCCAGGCGCTGTTTCATACCGCGGGAAAGATGGGCGATATAATTATTGCGTTTGGATGTCAAGTCCATCATGGCAATGACATCATCTATCCGGCTGGATTTATTTGGAACGCTGTAAGCATCGGCAAAGTAATTGAGGTATTCATGCACTTTTAGTTCATCGTAGAGCGAGAAGAAATCCGGGATGTAGCCGACCATCCTGCGGGTAGCCATCATATCCTGATGCACCGGGCGGTTGTTGATAAGCGCTTCGCCGCTGGTCGGTTCCAGGATGCCGACCATCATACGCATGGCGGTGGTTTTTCCGGCGCCATTGGGACCGATTAGCCCGAAGATATCGCCCTTATTAATAGTAAGATTAAGATGCTTGACGGCGATGACGTCATCATATTCCTTGCGCAGTGAATTGAGTTGAATCATGTTACCTTAATATAATCAGCCGACTGCCTTTTGTCAAGTAGAAAGTAAACTTATCTAACGCAACGCCGGGATAACTGCCCTATTACTTACCTTGCTTATTCAATTCCTGTTTCCACTGGGCTAGATAACCACGCATCTCATCGACCCGGGCATCAGTCGGTGCTAATTGCAGGAATTTCTCGCCATCCGCAATGGCCTTGCGGAGATTGTTGACCTTGGCATAGGTATATGACCGGCGCAGATAGATTTCCGGATTGTCCGGCGCCAATACCAGCGCGCGGTTATAATCACCAATGGCTTTGTTATCATTGCCCTGATGTGAATAGCAGTTAGCCCGGTTGATGTAGGCATCCGGAACCCGGTCTCCACCACCTTGTTCTATCCATAGTGTAAATATCTCAAGGGCTTTCTGATAATTGTCTATTTCTGCGTATATAATCGCCAGATTATTATAAACATCTGAACGTTTCGGGTTCAGGTTTATGGCCTTGGTATAGTCGGCGATGGCTCGCGTTGTATCTGACTTGGAATAGAAACACAGCCCTCGGCAGATGTAGGCATCAGCAAAATCCGGCTTGTTGCTAATTGCCGCATTCAGATTTTTAATGGCCACATCGTAATTCTTCCGCTCGCATTCAACCATTCCCTTGGAAAACAGACCAATCGGGCTGGCCGGATCCAACTCTATGACCTTATTAAAATCACCGACTGCCTCTGCTGGTTTACGACGGACATCGTAGGTAATACAACCGCGTTCATAATAGGCATAGGTTAATTTCGGGTCTCGCTCAATGGCCTGACTGAAACATTCAAAGGCCCGGTCATTGTCGGCCTTATCGCGGTAAGCCAGACCCATGACCTGATAGGCCTCGGCAAACGTGGGGTCAATCTTAACGGCATCACTGGCCGCGGCAATCTTGTCGTCTGGTGAAGTAACGGACATAACGCGATTCAGGATAGCCCGGGCTTTTTCCCGTTTAGCGCGCTCCTCTTCGCAATAAACCAGCCATTTCTTTGCCTGGGCATCATCCGGCGCGACACCAATAATCTTATTAGCCGCCAGACGGACTTCCTCAAGATTATGCTGGGCCATCATTCTTTCTACCTGACGCCGGTAGGCGGCAATCTCGCTGGCTTTTTTTTCCTGAGCCGCCTCAGCCTGGGCATTTATCCTTTTCTGGCAGGCCGCCAATAGTTCCGCGCCACCGGGATCGTCCGGCGCCAGACCCAACAGTTGCTTGCAGGCCATCAGCGCCTGTTCATAATCGTCTTTATCATAAAAAGATTTGGCTTCGGTGCGGTGCCGTTCAATCCGCTGCTTTAAATCAGCCGAGGAACTCAGTGTTACGATTCCAACGACAATAAAGACAACCAGAAATCCGGATATGGCCAGTGATGCGGTT
>Ga0208373_1002985_pt1 | contig 17423 bp, 17 predicted proteins | sample RifOxyC2_FD_184036 | JGI IMG/M metagenome (GOLD analysis project Ga0208373, IMG submission 184036) | Soil microbial communities from Rifle, Colorado - Rifle Oxygen_injection C2 (SPAdes) | ecosystem: Environmental > Terrestrial > Deep subsurface > Rock core/Sediment | place: Rifle, Colorado...
AGTGGAACAGCGGCAGGAGACAGTGGAACAGCGGCAGGAGACAGTGGAACAGCGGCAGGAGACAGTGGAACAGCGGCAGGAGATAGTGGGACAGCGGCAGGAGACAGTGGAACAGTGGCAGGAGACAGCGGAACCGAAAGTGTTATTTCTCAACCTTTATCAATACCAGTGCAAGGTATCCCTATTAATAAATCAACCGCTGAGGCCTCTTCAGTAGAAGGACAGTCGTCAAGTGGATTAAGCGATACTTTAAAATCTAATGTATTAATTAATATAGAAAAAAATAAAGTAGCAACTGAAGGCACTTTAGAAAAGAATGATATTTGTAATCTTGAATATTATGGTAATGAAGATGCTTATGAAAATATTTTAGAAATTTACGATTTAACAGAACAAGAAGCTTTATATTTTGATGTTGATAGGGATGGACTTAATGCTAAAGAGGAATGTAAGTATAAAACCAATCCGCTTCTTGCAGATATGGATAAAGATGGACTTTCTGATGGTGAAGAAATTTCCCAATTTAAAACAGATCCTTTTATAAAAGATACTGATGGTGATACGTATGCGGATGGAATAGAAATTAAATATAATTCTGATCCGCTTGATTTTGATGATTATCCTGATGTCTGCGAGTTAGTTGAATTATATAATGAAGATTTAGATAATGATGGACTGCCTAATGATATAGAGTGTGAGATTGGCAGTGATGCTGAAAATAATGATAGTGATTTCGATGGTATGACTGACGCAGAAGAGTATTTGGATTACAATACTAATCCGACTGAAGCAGATAAAGAAATCAAATTAGGAATTACCTTTCCATTTTACGATTCTATAATTGCTACTAGTAAACCATTTTTTCAATGCGTGGCTCCAGAAGGAGAAAATGTGATAATAATCCTTCAGCATGAAATGAATGGAAAACCTTATGTACTTGGAGAAGTAACAGCAGATGAAAGAAATAAATGTCTTTATAATGTTGAATCAAATTTATTGGATGGAGAGTATTTTCTAACTATTGAAACAAGTACGCAAAAATCGTTACCAGTTAGATTTATTATTGATACAAGTTTTACATTAGAAGCGCAGTTTACCGCGGATACTTTGGATGGTAAAAAGATTACAGAAGAAATTTTGAATGGAGATAAAATTTTATCAACTATAAATTCCACTCCTGATTTTGTAGGCAAGCTTGAACATGGCGATAGTATTGATAATCGAGTTAATCTAATTTGGCATAGCGTTGTGAGTGGAGCGGTTGCGATGAAAGACGCAAGTAATCATGTGTCAGCTAGACCGCCACGTCCTTTGGAAAACGGACTTCATAATTTGTATGTTTCGCTTTTGGATGCTAATGGAAACCAAGGAGCATTTATAAAAATTCCTTTTGAAGTGAATAAAGATAATTTGTTAGCTTCTTTTGAAGGCGGATATACGCCGGCCGGTATAATTTTATTATTTATTTTAGTATTTACCGGAGTAAGTTATTATATTTATTTTGAACACAAACATCCTCACGCAATAAGATTAACTAGCGCTGATATAATTAATCACGTTAGCGATCATTATCATGATAAATTGTTAAGGAAGGTGAGTTTTAGGGAATAGTGAAAGGCAACTTTTAATTTATCATTCCTTTCAAATTCTCCATTACAATTCCATTATATTTCGTAACTCGCTCATCAGCGCATAAGATTTTTTTGTTCGCATTTAGTTTGGAGAAATGAAATAGAGCATTTTTTATTTGCAAAGTTGTTCTGGGAATAGAAAAATTTATAAAGGAATTTGCGAATTTCTCTCCCCAGATTTTGTAGATTGGAGATTTTAAATTATCGAAAGGAATTTTGTGGATGATTAATGATAGAGACGTATTGCCCTCCTTCGTTGAAACTTCGGCGGGTAAACAATGCGTTTGTACGGAAGAAGGATTTTCATTATTAATAAATTGCGGGAAATATTCGTATTTGCAAATTAGGATACGATTTAAAATTTCATTTTCTTTCCATGTGTTTTGTAGTTTTTTCATGTTTCCGTTTTGATTTTGTCCAAGGAGAAGATTATCCTTAAAATCAATTGTTTTCAGTAGTTGATTGTAAATATTTTTCACATTCGCATCTGAAGTTGTTAAGATAAAAAAATCCGTTTGAGAGTTTTTGAAATCAATCAGTTCTATGTTCTCTATCATTTCAAAATCAATTTTGGCAATATTATTTTTGTAAATGCATTGCGCATTATTTCCTAAAATAGATTTTAGATATTCGTTTTCATTTTCAGTTAAAGGAAAATTTGATTGAAGAATAGTTTTTTCGAAACTGTTTTTAATTTTTTGAATTTCATTATTAATATTTTTTGAATAGATTTTTAAAATAATATCTCCTTGTTCAGTTAGCGTGATGGAATATAGATATTTTTCGAAATTTATTTCTATAATTTTGTTAAAATTTTCCGTTAATTTTTCGGTTAGTGTAAAATGTTCGGTTATGTCCTGAATAAGACGTGTAATTTCCTGCCATTTTTTGGTGTTAAAATGCTGTAATTCAAGTATCATTTCTGATTTTACATTCGCAAAATTTTCTTCATAAAAAATCCCTAGAAGTCCGAATAACATTGTTAATTTGTCATGCAAATTTTTTTCTAAATCACATGATTCAAGTTTGTTTAAAGTTAGGTTTTCAATTAAATTTAAAAATAAATATTTTATGAATGCATCAGGATTATTAATTATTAATTCTTTTGCTTTGATATAATCGGAATTTTTTTCTTTTAAGAATTCATAGATAAGATTATGCGAACAAGAAATTTCAGCCTTATTCTTTTTTCCCGCCCAAAATTCAGTTTGGCTTAGCGATTCAAAATTATGGCAAACCTTTGACCATAGATGTTTTTCTTTATTATATAAACGAAGATTTGATCTTGACGGAATATTGTTTGGATCAGTATTTTGAGTTTCAAATTGATACTGAAAGAAAATTAGTTTTAGAAAAAAGAAAATTTCTATTTCAGAAAAAGTGTCTTTCTTTAGGCATTTTTGAAATTTATTTTGATCAAAATAATATGATGGAGCATGAAGAAGATTGTTTGGGTCTGCGTCATCGGTGTTGTAAGGAAATGATATTAATTTTTGGATTAGCGGTTGCGAAATTGGAGATGGATTTGATGATTTCGGAGCGATGCAGAGATGCTCCAGCGGAGCAATGCAGAGATGCTCCAGCGGAGCGATGCAGAGATGCTCCAGCGGAGCATCTGTACGCATTGATTTTATTTTTGAATTTATAAATAAAAATTCTTCTTTCCAGGAATAATTTCCTTTTTGCAGGATGTTTTTTATTTGTTCCCATAGTTGCTGTGGTGCGGTTTGTAATTTTTCGCGTAGAATTTTTAATAATTCTATGCAGGCAAGGGTATCATCTAAGGCTCGATGTGCGTTTTCGTGTGGAATATGGAATTGATGTCCAAGCATTTCTAGATTATAAGAATCTTCGTTTGGTAGAATAATTCTTGCTAGCTCGCAAGTATCAAGTTGTTTATTTTTAATATCATAGCCGTGAAAATTTAAAAAATTTATATCAAATTCAATGAAATGACCAACAATTGGCAGATCACCAATAAAATTTTTAAGATGATCTTTTAAATCAGAAAGAAGCGGAGCCTTTGCAACATCAGAGTCTTTGATGCCAGTCAAAAGAACAACTTCTTTGGGAATTTCTTTTTGCGGATTTACAAAAGTTTGATAAGTATCAAGGATTTTCTCATCATTAAATTTTACTACTGCAATTTCAATTACCTTCTCCTTTTCAGGATTAAGGCCAGTTGCTTCAATATCAAGGGCAATGAATTGACGCCTGTCCGCCAGTACTGAAACGAAGGCGGATGATTCGTTTGGTTGAATGTCGAAGAGGGAGGGCTGTTGAGTCATATTAAAAATAAAATCAATTGTAGTTTACATGTTTTTTTGAGAAATAAAAAAGATTTACTTTTTTTAGGATTTAATATATTATATTTCTGTAAGTTGTTAAAAATAACATCTTTGAGAAATATAATGACATTTTTAGAGCTAAAATTCGCTTTAAGTAAATTTTTAATTTTTTCTTTAAATGATATTAGAAAAGTTGATAGCGCTTTTGATAGAAGAAGATTAATTGAATGGCAAGAAAAAAAATATATAAAAAAAATTATCAAAAAATATTATATATTTTCTGATATAGAACTTAATGAATATAGTCTTTTTGTAATAGCAAATAAAATTTATAGTCCTTCATATATTTCTTTTGAGCAGGCATTGTCATGTTATAATTTAATTCCTGAAGGTGTTTTTACGATAACTTCTGCAACAAGCAAAAAAACAACAGAGTTTTTTACTCCAGTTGCTAATTTTACTTATAATTCTTTGAAAGAGACATTAATGTTCGGCTATTTCGTGAAATATGACAGAAATAATCTTCCATATAATATGGCTGATATTGAGAAAACAGTTTTGGATTATTTTTATATTCATAGTGATTTAAAAACTGAAGATGATTTTTTTGAAATGAGAGTTAATGCTGAAGAGTTTTTATCTCAATTTAATGAAGAGAAGTTTTTAAGATATTTAAATGTTTTTCAAAATAAAGAATTAGAAAAACGTATGCAAAAATTTTTAATTTTTTTAAAAAATGCTTAATTTAAATGAAATAATTTTACAGTTTCCGCCTTATTTACACGATCAAAAACGGAGTCTTTTAAGAGAATATTTGCAGTATAAAATTTTAGAAATTATTTTTGATTCTAAATACGCAAATAAATTATCTTTTTTAGGAGGTACTGCTCTTAGAATTATTTATAATAATAGCAGGTTTTCTGAAGATTTAGATTTTGATAATTTTAATTTAACAAAAGCTGATTTTGAAGATTTATCATTAATTATTAAAAATGTATTGCGGAAAGAAGGATTTGAAGTTGAGGTAAGAAATGTTTTTAAAAGTGCTTTTAGAGCTTATATCAAAATTCCTGATATCCTTTTTCAAAATCAAATATCGCCTTATAAAAATGAAGTTTTATTAATTCAAATTGATACCGTTCCTCATTATTTTGATTATAAAGCGGATCGTAAGTTAATAAATAAATTTGGGATATTTACAGAAATTAATGTTACGCCTCTTTCAATTTTACTTGCTCAAAAGATTTATGCCGCTTTTCAAAGAAAAAGAACGCAAGGAAGAGATTTTTATGATATTGTTTTTTTAATGTCTTTCAATGTAAATCCAGATTTTGTTTATTTAAAAAGAGCTATTGATGTTGAAAATAAAGCTGAATTAAAAAAATACATCTTAGAAAAATCAAAAAGTTTGGATTTTTCTAAATTAGCATTCGATTTTGAAGATTTTCTCTTTAATAAGCGCGACACTAAAAGAGTTTTATTATTTGTTGAATATATGAAAAGTGTGTTGTGAAAAATTTGAGAAATTTCTTTTTTTATATTCATATTCATTTTATTGATACATATGTGTATATATTGGATCAAGTGAAAATTAGTTTGAAGAAATGATATAATGGTTGATGGATTAAATTGACTTTTTGCCTTATTCATGTTACTATTCCGTTAGATACGAAGGTAGGTTATTTAATTTTAGATTTTTATGCAAAATGAAACAAAAAAAGATAATGATGTATCTAGGCAAAGATCGGTTTTAACTTCTCCGTATTGTGCTTATGGGATGGCGATTTTGCTTGCTATAACGGGAGCTTGTAGGGAGGGATGTCATAATGCTATATACGATGAAAGTAAAGCGCGGATTGTGGAATTAGAAGGTCAAGTTAGTGATAAAGATGAAGAAATTAAAAAACTAAATAAACAAATTCAAGAGTTAGCACAAAAATTGCAAGTATTAAATCAAAAAATGGTTAATTCTAAAAGCGACTATGACTTTGAGTTAAAACGGCAAGCCAAACAATTACAAGTCGCTTTAAGACCTAATGCGTTTGGGAAAATTAACGTTGCTCATTTAGAATTTCTTTTATATGAAATATTTAATCAAGTTTTTGTGCTTGATCCTCAAAGTCCGGATTTTTACGATGATATTCATAAATTATCAAAAATTATTCGCGAAGCAAAAGCAAGTTTGAAACGAGACAAATAAGGTAGATCAAGATGAAATGATATTTCATAGCATTTTCGCAAATTCATCAAAAAGATATTCGGTATCGGTTGGTCCTGGGGACGCTTCAGGATGGAATTGAACTGACATGAAAGGTAGTTTTTGATGTTTAATACCTTCAACAGTTCTGTCATTAGCGTTTTCAAACCAGACTTTCCAATCTTTTGGTAAAGTTTTTGCATCAATTGCAAAACCATGATTCTGGACGGTTAAATAACATCGGCCAGTTTCAAGATCGATGCATGGCTGATTTTGGCTTCGGTGTCCATATTTCATTTTGTATGTTTTTGCGCCAGCCGCGATTGCTATTATTTGATTACCAAGACAGATACCAAAAGTTGGGATTTTTTTCTCAAAAGCTTTTTTGATTATTTCTGATGTTGCCTTTAGCGTTTCCGGATCTCCAGGACCATTGGCAATGAAAAGCCCGTCGTATTTTGTTTTATCTTGAAAAATATCATAATCCCAAGGTACTTGTGTAACGCTAATATCCCTTTTGAGAAAATTTTTGATAATATTATTTTTCGCGCCAGTATCAATAAAAGCGATATGTTTTTTACCTTTTTTATAAAATTTAGGTTTTTTAATTGAAACTTCAGCCACTAAATTTCTTTTGTTTGGATCATTATATTCGATTTTGCTTTTGGTGTTTTTAACAATTTTCCCAAGAGTTGACCCTTTTTCGCGTAGTATTTGAGTTAAAGCGCGCGTATCAATACCGGTAATCGCTGGAATATTATATTTTTTTAGCCAATCAGAGAGCGAAGTTTTTGCTTGCCAATGAGAGTAATCTTCAGAATATTCAGTTACTATTAGTCCTGAAATATGCGGTTTTTCATGTTCAAAAAAATTCAACAGTTTTGTTTCTTCATCAAAACTTTCTTCGGGTACGCCATAATTTCCAATTAAAGGATAAGTCAAAACTAGAATTTGTCCTTGAAATGAAGGATCAGTAAAACATTCTGGATAACCAACCATGCCAGTTGCAAATACCACTTCGCCGGAAATTTCAGCATCTGAGCCGAAATTTTCCCCTTCAAATTTGGTTCCGTCTTTGAGAATTAAGTACAAAGGAAAAAGGAAAAAGAAAAAAGAAAAAGGGCATTATAATGTAATCCTCATCATTTTCTCAACTTTAATATCGCCAAGTAAATCCTTTATTTTTTTTTCTGAGTCTTTAACAAATTCTTGAGTTACAAGAGAGTTTTCTTCACGGAATTTTTTTTCTTTTCCCATCATAATTTTATCCCAAATTTGTTCTGGTTTCCCTTCTTTTTTAAGTTGTTCTTTCCAAATTTCTTTTTCTTTATTCAAAACATCTTCGCTGACATCTTCGGGATAAATGAATTGAGGATTAGTTGCCGCGACTTGCATGCAAAGATCTTTAGCAAGCTCAGCATTGCCTTTGTTAAGGACAATGATTGCGGCTAATTTTGCGGTGGAATGAATATAAGCATTTAATATTGGTCCTTCAATAACGTTGGCTTCAATAATTTGTAAATTTTCTCCTATTTTCATAATTTGTTCATTTAATTCTTCTTTTAGATCTGTTGCAGTTTTGCCGGCAAGTACTTTTTCCGCTAAAGAATTAGCAAAAGCACGGAAAGCTTCATTTTTAGCCACAAAATCAGTTTCGCAGGCTAATTTCATGATACCAGCTTTGTTATTCTTGATAGAAATAGCAATTACGCCTTCATTTGTAGCTCGATCAGCTTTTTTTGCGGCTTTCATTGCTCCTTGCTTTCTTAAATATTCAATTGCTTTTTCTTGGTCGCCGTTAGAGGCTTCAAGAGCTTGTTTGCAAAGTGAAATTGAAAGAGAGGTTGCATCTCGAAGAGATTTGATTTGGTCAATTGTGATAGACATTTTTATAAAAATTATAAATTATGAATTTGATGCTTTTCCGTCATCATTATTTTGCGAAGTTTGAGCTTGAGGAGGTTCAGTTTTAGTTGTTTGCGGGTAAGTAAATTGGTTGAGATCTAGCTTATCTAAATTTATTTTTTGAATTTCTTTGCTAAGACCTAGAATTTCAAATTTCTCTCCTTGAAAAGCTTTGAAAGCGAGAAATCCATGTACTCCAAGAAATGGGAATAAGAAAAAGAATAAAAATATTAGATCTCCTAATAATCGACCAACAAATCCTGCTAAAATACTGACAAAAATTATCCAAATTAAATCAACTGCCGTTAAGAAAAGTCCTTGTCTTAAATGAAATTTCGTATATTCATCTTTCGGTTTATTAATTAGGGTAATAAAAACCAAGATATTTAGATATGATAAAATCGAAAGCAAAGTTTGAGCCGAGCTTAAATTCTGTTCTTTTTTTATTGGTTCTGGTTCCGCGACTTCACTTTGAGTTTCAATTTTTGCAGATTCATTATTTTTATTTTCAGTTTCGGCAGTAAGAGTATCGTCAATTTCAATTTCTACTTTGGATTCATCAGTTTTTGCTTTCTCATTAGAGGAAATAACCTGAGATGACAAATCGTTTATTTCTACCGGCTTTACATTTTCATCGCTTTTAATAGGTTCACTTCCTTCTGGAGCATTTTGAAAAATGTTTGGGGTTGGATCGTCAGCCATATTTAAGTTATTTTAGGTGATTGTTTACCTTTTAGGTAATGTTCTCCTACTTTTGTAATTATGTATTCTAATGATTTCATCGCATCATCATTCGCTGGAATTGGAAAATCAATCAAAGAAGGATCAGTATTTGTATCAGTTACCGCGATTATTGGTATATTAAGTTTTTTAGCCTCTTTTACCGCAATTACTTCTTTTTTGATATCAGTGATAAAAATAGCGTTTGGCAATTTATATAAAGTTTCTACTCCACCCAAGGCATTTCTTAATTTCTCTATTTCTTTTTTAATTTTCACTATTTCTTTTTTGAGATATTTTTCTTCAAGTTCGCCACTTTTCTCTTGTTCTTCTAATTCTTTTAAATATTGAATTCTTGATTTAATAGTTTTGAAGTTTGTAAGTAAGCCTGGAAACCATTTCGAATCTACAAAAGGGCTTTCGCATTTTTTAGCTGTTTCTATGATTAAATTTTGCGCTTGCGGTTTTGTATTAACAAACATTAATAATTTACCTTCTTTGCCAAGATTTTCTATAAAATTAAGGGCTTCTTGAAATTTCGTATAAGTTTTCCTTAAATCAAAGACATGAATACCGTCTTTTTTGGCATAAATATAAGGAGCCATTTTTGGATGCCATTTTTGAGAGCGATGACCGATATGCATTGCATGATCCATCATTTCTTTCAAGATCGCTTTTGGCACGTTTTCTAGTGTAGTTTCTGTCATAGATAAATTAGTTGTTAGTAAATTAGTTATATTTTAGAAAATACCATCTTAAAATTACTTTGCAAAGCTGAAAAAATCAAGTATATTTTGTTAAGTTTAAAGAAAAAGGAACAAGGAGAAAAGATTTTAAAGGAAATTTTTATGGATAAATTAGAACAGTTGCGGAGGGAGATTTCTGATTGCGACGCTTCAATTTTAAAAATTTTGAAAAAAAGATTTGAATTATGTTTAGACGTGGCGAAATTGAAAAAAAAATTAAAAATTGATGTTTTTCAGGCGGAAAGAGAAAAAGAAGTGAAAGAATTTTGGAAAAGCAAAAAAGAGAAGGTCTTGAGAGAGGAATTTTTGATGGAATTATTGGATTTGTTACTTAAAGAATCGAAGGAAATACAAAAATCATCGTGAATATTTTAATGTTATTAGTCAATAGAAAATAGAATTTCATTAACTTTTTTTTGTGTTTTTTAATTAAATTTGATAAAATGATATGAAATAGAATCTAAAATTTAAAATTTTGGAAGTAAATAATCAAAATAATGAAGTAAAAATAAGTGTTATTTTACCTACTAATGGGTATTTCCTTTCTAGCGTAAGGGATTTTACCAAAACTTTGGCTCAAAATATGACTGGATTTTCTGAGAAATGGGCATATAGATTTCAGTCTGTCGTTGATGAATTAGCAAGCAACGCTATTGAACATGGATGTAGGCCAGGGGATGAAATAAAAATAACTTTTTTAGCAAAAAAAGATGAAAGTTTAGTTATTTTGGTTGAAGATCCTGGGCATGGAGATCAAAAATTTACCGCACAACAATTGAATGATATGTATAACCAAAAAATAAAAACTTTTGCTACTCAGCAATTTATGGGAATTAGGGGGCGCGGATTGGCTCAGATTGTTCATCCCTGGTCAGATGAAATTTCTTTTGAAGACACTGAAACTGGCGGAATTAGGGTGAAAGTGGTAAAATATTTAAAGAAGCAGGAAAATTCTTTGGAGCAATCTGTGAATGTGAGTTCAGAAAGGCAATGAACAGAAAATTAAGTTAGAATTTTAGATTTTAGATTTTAGATTGTTAATTTAAAATTTAAAATTTAAAATTTAAAATTTATAAAATGACTGAAGTACAAATTATCATTGAGGATTTGCAATCTCAGAATACGTCTGTGGTTGCTAAAATAGTGAAAATAGTCGGGCAATTGGATGAAAGTAATGTTGATGATAAATCGCAGGAAATTTATAAACTCATTGAAAGTATTCAGCCCGGTCAGAAATTGAATGTAGCTTTTGATTTTTCAGGTCTTGAGTATATGAACAGTAAATCTATTGGATATTTAACGGATTGGTACAGTAAAATAACTGGTAGTGGAGGCAAGATATGTATTTCCGGGGCAAAAGATAATATTACCGATATTTTGCAAGTAGTGGGAATTACCCAAATTATTACATGCTATGCATCGCTTGAGGAGGCAAAAACGTATATAATAAGTTAAAATTCTATATTCCCGGTACTGGGAATCTTCTACACATTTCTTCTACCTGGACTTTAATTTCTTGTAGTTTGCTTTCGTTGTTGTGATTTTTTAATGCTTCTATCATCCATTTACCGATTTTTTGCATTTCTTCTTCTTTCATGCCACGTGTTGTTGCCGCTGGAGTGCCGAGTCTTACTCCGCTTGGTTTCAAAGGCGGATTTGGATCGTCTGGGATTACTTGTTTGTTAAGCGTGATTGAGACTTCATCAAGAGTATGTTCAGCTTCAGTTCCGTCGATACTAAAACTTTCAATAGTATTCATTACCATCATGTGATTGTCAGTGCCGTTAGTAATTAATTTCGCGCCGTTGTTCATTAAAGTTTCGGCAAGAACTTTGGCATTTTTGAGAATTTGAGCACCATATTCTTTAAATTCTGGTTGAAGAGCTTTGCCTAAGGCAACAGCAATCGCTGATATTGTATGCATATGAGGGCCTCCTTGAAGTCCTGGGAACACTGATTTGTCAATTACTTTGGCGTATTTTTCTTTGCATAAAATCATACCGCCTCTTGGTCCGCGAAGACTTTTGTGAGTTGTAGTAGTAACGATATCAAATCCATAATCAAATGGATTGCGCATTACTCCTGCGGCAATTAATCCGCCGATATGAGAAACGTCAGCCATAGTGATAGCTCCTACTTCATCAGCTACTTTTTTGAAAGCGGCATAATCTAAATCTCTTGGATATGAAGTATATCCGCAAAGGATGATTTTTGGTTGATGTTCTTTGGCAAGCTTGAGAAGTTCGTCAAAATCAATTCGTCCTTTTTCTTCCGGATAAGTTTTGTATCGTAGAAAATTAAAAATTTGTCCCATGTGTGAAACTGGATGACCATGAGTTAAATGTCCTCCGTGAGTTAAATCCATGCCAATCACATTGTCTCCAGGTTTTAAAAATGCAAGATAAACAGCTTGATTCATTGGTGAACCAGATAAAGGCTGAACATTGGCATGTTCGCATTTAAATACTTTTTTTGCTCTTTCGATAGCTAAGCTTTCGACAATATCTGTAAATTGTTGTCCGCCATAATATCTTTTGCCTGGATAGCCTTCTGAATATTTATTGGTAAAAACAGAGCCATTCGCGGCTAGAACTTCTGGGTAGGTGTAATTTTCAGATGGAATCAATTCAATGCCTTTTTTTTCACGTTCCTGTTCGCCGATTGTTGCATTGTAGATATCGGGATCGTTTTGTTGAAGAAGGTCCCAATTTTGAATTATATTGTCGAACATAGTTTGGAAGGTTTAGAAAGTAGGTTGTAGTTGCGTTTTGCAAAACGCAGAGTGAGCGAAGCGAACAAAGTGATCGGATTTCGATCATTATCGCGATATTTTTTTTTAACCAAAATTAGATTAGCATAAAGATTTTTTTTTGAAAGATAAGATTTTATATACTCCTACGCTTTAATAATTTAAAATTGTATAATGCTACGTAGCTTTATAATATTGTTTATTTATTTTATAAAATAAATAATTAAGCTTCGGAGCATATACTACTTAATTTTAAAATTTAAAAGCGGAGTAGTATAAAATACGAGAATTAGGATTGAGATTAAGATTAAGAATTAGGGAAAATTTACAAGTAAATTTTTGGTGCCCAGGAGAGGATTTGAACCTCCATAGCTTGCGCCACTACCACCTCAAAGTAGCGTGTCTACCAATTTCACCACCTGGGCAAATCATTAATCACGTTTAAAATACTTTGGTTTTTGGGTTAGGGCAAGAGGTGTTAAATTAAGTTTAATATAACATTTCAGTTGTTACATCTTCTATTTTACCATCGTTTTTAATTATAAAATATCTTGGGGGTTTTTGTTCAGTTGTAGTTCTATCATAAGGAAAAATTGGTACGGTCTGAACGCTTATTCCAAGTGAAGCATCTTTATGGAAGTTTTCTGCTTGAAAATCATTTGGATTAATTGTAACTACCATACCGCTATTAGTCATGCCTGAAATATTAAATGGTCGATTTTGTTCACTTGTAAAATTTTGTTGAGCTAGATCTATAGGGAAAAGATGAAGATGAACTGAAGTTCTTGCATTTTTATATTGTGCTTCTAGAGTTTTTAAATGCGCTAAAAAATTTAGAAAAGAAGGATCTTGAAATGATATGCCTGCTATCCCCATATGTTGAATAATATAGCCGTTATATTGCAATTCTGTAAGGTTTTTTATTCCTAAAATATCTGAAGGTGCAACTACAAGTCTATTACCAGGATGGCCTGCTACTAATAAATTTTCAGCTACAGACCGTCTTACATCTTCTTCTACACCTGTTATTATAATAGGTCGTGGTTGAGCTATAGACCAGTTAGATTCTCTTATTGCTAAAACGACTCCTTGTACCAAATTTTCTCTTGAAGTTTCCATTTTTGTTAAAAAAATGTTAAAATCCGAATATATATTATAGCTAAATTTGCCTGGGAGTCAAATTTAGTGGTTATTTTTCTTTTAAATTTTTTATATTTATATTATAGTAAGTTTTGTGAAAGATCTTAATTTTTATTTTTATTTTTAATAAACATGAAAAAATTTTTTAAGGTTTTAGTTATTATTATTTTGGCAGTTGTGGTTATAATGTTTGTATTTTTATCTTATTTTGGAGCTTTTGAAAAAATTGAAATTGTGGAGAAAGAGGCTGGTCCTTATAATTTTGTTTATGAAGATCATACCGGAGCTTATATTGATATCGGATCTGTTTTTGATGAAATGGAAGGGCGTTTAAATGAGGATGGGATTGAATATGTTGCCAGTCTTGGTATTTATTATGATAATCCGACTCAGGTTGCAGAAGAGAATTTACGAAGTAAAGGCGGGTATATTTTGAGCGATGAAATGTATGCAAAAGTTGAAGCTTTGAATACATATAAAAGAATGAAAATTGAGGCAAAGAAATATATAACAATTGAATATCCATATAAACATACAATTACGATGATGTTTGCTCCAATGCGTGTTTATCCAAAATTTGCCGCATATCTTAAAAAAAAAGGATATAGACAGGAAGGATTGGCTTTGGAGATGTATGAAGATGAAAAGATTTCGTATATGATGGAAATTATTAAATGAAAAATGAAAAATGAAAAATGCTAGCCCGACCTGTCCGAACGATTCATTTGGGCGGGAAAAATTACGTTGTCGTTTCATGACTTTAATATTAATTTTTTGTGGTTTAGCTTTAGGCTTTTTTACGGTAAAATATTTTTTAGATTTGAGATTTTTTAACGATGAATCGTCAGTTGTGATGGTGGCTGATGATAAAAGTGTTTTTGGAATTGGGCAGAACGATGAAAAAACTTTGATCTCTTTGATAGAAACTTTGATGCCGGTAGCGGCTGTCGTTCGAGATGAAAATAATAATGTTCTTGGATCAGGATTTCTAACTTCTAATAGTTCATTTATTACTGCTAGGCATGTTTTGGAGAATTTTGATCAAAAATATTTTGCTGATTTTGGAGAAGGATTAATTTTTGAACTCCGATTTGAAGATGAGAAAAAAGATTTAGATTTAGTTTATTTGGATTTGGTTGGAGAGAATTTGCCAAAAGAATTTGCTAGTTTTAGTAATCAAGAAGTTGATTTAGGTGAAGAGATTTTTTCTATTGGATATCAGGGTGGATACGGGAATTCTGTCGTGAAAGGAGTTGTCAGCGGCAAAAATCGTTATATTGAAGTTGAAAATAGTTTTGGACAGTTAATAGTGTCTTTATCTGGATTATTGCAGGTTGATATGAATGTGTCTGAAGGAATGAGTGGCGCCCCGGTTTTTAATATGAATGGCGAGGTGATTGGGATGATTGTGGCGGTTTCGAAAGATGATGAGGGGGTGGGATTTATAATTGAATTATAAATTATTTGATGATTTTTATAAATGTTCCAATCAGGATGATTAATAATGTTATTGGGAAGAAAAAAATGACGATGAGTAGTGAAAATAAAAAAGGGATTTGGTATGGTTTGGGTTTGATTAAATTTAAAATATAAATAAGGCTTATGGTGAACCAATTAGTATAAAGAAAAATTAAAAAGGCGATGATTAAAAATATCCAGATAAAAATGCCGATAATTGTTTGGAAAAAAGCAATTATTGGATTTGAGTGGTTGTGAAATTGTTTGAAAGTGGGGAAGTTTGGTTTTTGGAACATGAGAAGTTTGGAGTTGTTTGATTGATAATTGAGATGCCCTAGCAGGGCATCTGTACGATTTTGATTAAATTATTTTTGTCGCGGCTCGTCTTAATCTGTCCATAATTGCTATACCGATTCCTTTTTCTTCAAAGCTTTCTGAGATTATGATGTCAATTTTTTCTTGGTCAAATTTTCTTAAATTTGAGAAGAGGTTTTGAGCGATTTTTTTGAGATTTTTTTTGGAGCCAGCTTTGATAATTAGATCGGCATCTTTATAATATTTAGTAGTTTCGTTGGAGCAGAGAATGCCGATGCGGGAATTGGCGCAAATTGGAATTGGGAGAGCGCGAATAGGAATTGGCGCGTTCAGGAGGCATTTGGAATTGGCGCAAATTGGAATTGGGAGAGCGCGAATAGGAATTCGCGCGTTCAGGAGAAATAAAGGGGCTTTTGGAGCGTAGTGCTTATATTTGAGGCCTGGGGATTTTTGAGTAGGAGATGCTTCAGCGGAAAGAGATGCCCCAGCAGAAGGAGATGCCCCAGCGGGGCATCTGTACGGATGGATTTTTTGATTTATTGCTTTTTCGATTTCTTCTTTGGAAATTGCTCCTTTTCGGAGTAAAGTGAATGGTTTTTCGCTTAGATCAAGCACGGTTGATTCAAGACCGATTTTTGTTTTGCCGCCGTCCAAAATTTGAATTTCATTGCCAAAATCTTCAAAAACTGTTTTGGCATCGGTCGGGCTGGGTCGACCTGATTTATTGGCTGATGGCGCGGCAATAGGAGTTTTTGATAATTTAATAAGTTCTTTGGCGATTTTATGTTTTGGCATGCGAATAGCGACTGTTTCAAGTCCGGCCGTAGTTTCATATGGAACTATTTTTTGTTTTTTCAGCACAAAAGTAATTGGTCCGGGCCAGAATTTTTTGGCTAAAATATAAGTTTCTTTAGGAATATTTTTGGCTAAAATTTTTAAATCTTTTAAATCAGTAATATGTACAATTAGAGGATTGTCTGATGGGCGGCCTTTGGCTTTAAAAATTTTTAAAACTGCTTTGGGATTTAAAGCATCTGCGCCAAGTCCATAGACGGTTTCGGTTGGGAAAGCGACTAAATCACCTTGTTGAATAAGTTTAGCGGCTTCTTGGATTATTTTTTTAGTTATCATAATGTTGCTTTCATGCCAATAATATAAGTTTCTCTGCTTCGATCTCTGCAAGCTTTTGGTTTGAAGCAGGAGACTTTTTTAAATAGTTTTTTTGTCTCATTGACAATTCTGCCGAAATCTTCGCCTTGGAAAATTTTCATTATTAGATTTCCGTTTGGTTTTAAGTATCTTTTGGTAATCTCTAGCACTTGTTCGCACATTTCTTCTGAACGAGCGCAATCAACACTATGAATACCGGAAGTATTTGGAGCTAGGTCAGAAGTGATAATGTTAAAGGGTCTGTAATTGGTAGTCTTTAGTTGGTAATTATTAGTTATGATATTTGAGAGAGTTTCGTTGTCGAAAATGTCGCATTGGTAGGTTGAGATATTTGAAATATTTGAAATATTTGAGATATTTGAGATGCCCCAGCGGGGCATCTGTACGGAGATTTTTTGTAAATCTAAGCCTATGATTTTTCCTTTTTCTCCAATAATTTCTGAAATGTATTGCATGAAACTACCCGGAGCACAACCGAGATCAAGCACATGATCTTTAGCTTTGATTAATCTGAATTTATTTTGAATTTCTTCGAGTTTAAATACAGATCGAGCCGCGTAGCCTTGTTCTTTAGCTCTGTAGAAATATTTGTCGTTGGGAGTGAAAGCTCTTGGCATTTTTTTAAGGAAAAAAGGAAAAGATTTTTATAATGGATTTTTTGTGGGAACCCCTGTTCTTCTAGGATAATTATTCGGAGTTTTATCAATTTTTTCAATTACAATTATTGTTCTTTTGCCGAAATTATTTTTTAATTCATATTCGTGAATTTTAATAATTTTTGCTTGGAGAAGCTTGAGAGCATTTTTTGATTTTTCAATTTCCTCTTGAAAATTTGTTCCTTTATAAGCAATTAAAAGCCCTTTAGTTTTAAGAAAAGGGATAGCATATTCAAGTAAAGTTGGTAGTGGAGCAAGAGCTTTTGCAGTTACAAAATCAAATTGTTCTCGGAAATTTTCATCATGTCCAAGTTTTTCAATTCTTTCACAGATAGTTTGAGTATTTTCTAATTTTAATTCTGAAATTATAGCAGAAACCACGTTGATTTTTTTCTCGGTTGAATCGAGCAAGGTAATTTTTAAATTTGGATAAAAAACTGCTAATGGA
>Ga0208373_1002986_pt1 | contig 17418 bp, 20 predicted proteins | sample RifOxyC2_FD_184036 | JGI IMG/M metagenome (GOLD analysis project Ga0208373, IMG submission 184036) | Soil microbial communities from Rifle, Colorado - Rifle Oxygen_injection C2 (SPAdes) | ecosystem: Environmental > Terrestrial > Deep subsurface > Rock core/Sediment | place: Rifle, Colorado...
CTCAGAAGCAATCCGGTGGATTTGTCGGAATTTTCGGCGCGCTTGCCGCATGTCTTGACTGACCAACCGGTTGCTTTCTTGACTGACTGCATCAGGACTTCGGAAACCGAGTTCCCGAATGTCTTGAACATGACGGAAAAGACCATCAGGTACGGAAGCACATTCCGCCAACTTGATTTTTTGAAGAAGCACGGCTTTTTCTACAAAGGCTTCGGCCATAAGGAATTTTCCCTGCGTCCCCATGAGACCGCCCGCGATTTCACCGATCGGGTGATGAGCGCAAGCGAGGCGTCTGACTACGAATTCAAGGGCCCGAGCGGGGCATCCCCCCATCTGTTGGGTCCGGACGGATACGCGCAAGAGATGACTAATGAGGAATACACATACGCATCCGTTCTTGGACCGTTGGGCTTCGTGGACGCGGACAATCCGCTCGGTTTGAACGGAAGTTTCTATCCGTTTGACGTCACTCTGAAGCTGTTGGAGAAAGTCTGGACGCCGGGACCGAGCGACAGGGATTGCACTGTGATGCGCGTCTATGCCACCGGTGAATACCTCGGAAACGAACAACAGATTGTCTACAGCATGTGCGTGCCTTACGACCACAACTACGATATGTCGTCTTTGGCAAAAGGCACCGGCGCGCCGTTTGTGGCGGGCGTGGAGCTCTTGCTCAGCGGTCTGTGCGCGGAAACCGGGATTCTTGGCCCGGGATATGTCGGCAAGAATGCCGACTATATGCAATTCATCCGGAATAGCTTGCAGAAGCAGAGATTCTCATACATCAAGAGAGTCATAAAGCTGTAAATCATAACCTAAGAAGAAAGATCGCGCCGCCCCGGCTTAGTTGGGGCGGCTTTTTTATTTGCGATTGACCCCATCACCATTCTGGCATTAATAATGGGTAAAAAAAATTAGAGCCGCGAGGCGACTCCGTCTTTATACTTTGGAAAATTTAAAAACTTTTTCAGAAAGGTGACGGGGTTGACAAAAAGGGGGTAATTGTATAAAATAACAGACGATTATTTAATTATTTTAAGTAAAAACTATGTGCGATAAACATCATGAAGGACATATTGAGAAAACAGAAAAAAAGATTTTAAGTTCTGAAGAAACAAGAGAATTTATAGAAAATGGAAATATAACATGGGTGGAAGCTAAAGATTTGCTTGATGCAACCGCCGAATCATGTGTTGATGGGCGCGGTCACGACGGAATTGTTGGGACGCCGGGCGGAAACGCGGGTGAGTTTATTTTGGCTTTGACTGTTGTTGAAAAAGCCGGCAGACAAGAATTGGATTTGGATAAAGTAGACGAAATTTTGAAAAGATATCTGGAGAAAACTGGAAAGTTTTATTTTCATACGGATGATCATCATCCGGATCCAAGATCGGGAATTACAGAAAACACGACTGAATCTGAAAAGGAGAAATTATTGGAAACTTTAGTTAAAGCGGAGAGTATTGGTTGTGGACATATTGGATTAATGACCAAGAACCCTCAAGAATATGGCGTTCGTCCTGAATTATTAAAAGCGGTGATGAAATCAATTTATAAAACGCTTTGGGAAAAACCGGAAACGATGGAATTTGTAGTGTTGGAAGGTGGGCATAAAGAGGGCGCAATTGTAAATATATTGGTTGACGGCGAAGTTAATGACGATACTAAGATTCCAACCGTAGCTCCGTCTCATGATGATATACAGATTTTTGTAAATCATCCTCAAGCGGTAAAATATTTACGTGATAAAATTGCCGAGGATATGGAATACGTTATTGGGGGGGATCTGGGCGGAGAATTTAATTTGGAAAGTTTTAAAGAATATTCCCAAAAAATTGGTGATGAACAACTAAAGTTTACAATCAACAATTTACCTTCGGCAAAAGATAAACCAATCTATAATATAAAAATATCGTCTGACGACAAATGCGAGATTGTATAAAAAATAAAAAATATCCCCGCCGAGTCGGCGGGGATATTTTTTTAGCGGTTTATCTGGAAAATCGTCTTTGACTGTTATTTCTGTTTCCACGGCGTTGAGATGAACGGCCTCTGTTTTGCCCGCCGGATTGTCTCTGTTTGTTTCCTCCGCGAGACCAGTTTTTTTGGCTTCGTCCGCCATAACTTCTTTGGTTTTGAATTTCTTCCGGCATTTCCTGATGAACTTTTTCTCTTTCCGGCGGAAGCGTCGGAAGAGCTAAAACCGGCAATGATTTACGGATTAATTTTTCAATATTTCTGATATCGGATCTTTCCGGCGGGGTGACGAAAGAAATCGCTTTTCCTCGCTGGCCGGCGCGTCCGGTTCTGCCGATGCGGTGAACATAATCTTCCGAAGTTTCCGGCAAATCAAAATTGATTACCAATGAAATATTTTTTACATCAATTCCGCGGGAAGCGATATCAGTCGCGACCATAATACGGAATTTTCCGTTTTTAAAGCCATCCAGGGCAATTTTTCTTTGAGATTGAGAACGATTGGAATGGATTTCGGTTGATGAATGTCCCATATTACGGACATCACGGGCGATTCTTTTCGCGCCGTATTTGGTTCGTGAAAAAATAAGGACCAAACCGTTTCTGTTTTGCTGTAATACAGAATCAAGCAAGCGCATTTTATCATTCTTTTTAACAATAAATATCTCCTGTTCCGTATTTTCAGATGAAGTTCCTTGCGGAGCGATTTCAATTCTTATTGGCAATTGCATAAATTCGCTGGCCAGCGCGGAAATGGTTTTCGGCATAGTCGCGGAAAACAACATAGTCTGGCGTCCTTTTGGAATCTCTCCCAAAATGCGTCTGATTGGAGGTAAAAATCCCATATCAAGCATACGGTCGCCTTCATCAAGGACAACGGTATTAACAAATTTAAGTTTGTATATCCCCTGATTCATTAAGTCAACCAAGCGTCCCGGGGTAGCGATTACGATATGAGGGTTGTTTCTTAGGCCGGATACCTGTTTGCTTTGGGAAGTACCGCCAATAACTGCTACACAGCGCAATCCAAGCGGGGTGCCGATTTGTTTAAGCGACTGCTCTATTTGCAGAGCCAGCTCGCGGGTAGGGGCTAAAATCAAGCCCTGCCCTTTATTGCGGGACAATCGTTGAATCATTGGGATGCCAAAAGCCAGGGTTTTACCTGTTCCCGTTTGAGCGATACCAACGACATCCTTTCCGTTTAAAGCTTCGGGAATAACCTGATGCTGAATCGGGGTAGGAGTGTGGAATCCTTTTTGGGCTAGAATAGCGAGCAAATTATTGGCTATGCCAAGCCCGTTAAAACTGCCTTGTGTTTGTTCTGTTTGTGTCATAAAAAATTTGTGACCCGATATTCTTCCGAGTCATATAATAACACAAAAAGAGACGAGTCGTTCGGTATAATTCTTCCGAACATAAATTAATAGCCTAGTATAGCATAAAAATTGGCTTTTGTCAATAGCTTGCGCATTTATTCAAAAAACCGCTTGAGGCGGTTTTTTGAGTTTGTCAGTTATTTTTTATTTTTTGTTTTGGCTTTTTTAGCGGGAGCGGTCTTTTTTACTTTAGTTTCCGCTTTTTTTGTTTTGGTTTTTTCTATTTTCTTAGCTTCCTCTTTCTTTTCTTCCGGTTTTCTTGGCGCAGAAAGATTGAGCATATTTAAGATTTTGTCCAGTTTGCTGTTTATCATTTCCAGCTGTTTGTTTGACTGGTCAGGACTTCTGCCACTGTCTTTGTCTTTATCCTTACCAAAGCATTGGCTGCAAAAAACCGGTTTGTCGCCTGTCGGTCTGAAAGGGACTTCACAATTGTTTCCGCATTTACTGCAGACCGCGGAATACATTTTTTTGTCGCCGGAATCAAATCTTCTTGAATCTCTTCCTCCGCCAAAGGCTCTTGGTTGGTCTGTCTTTCCTTTGCCTTTGAAGCATTGGCTACAGAAGATTGGCTTATCGCCGGTTGGTTTGAAGGGCACCTCACAGCTGTCTCCACACTCACTGCAAGTTGCTCGGTGCATTGTTGGTCTTCCTGAATCTCTGCCGGAAAATCCACCGCCTCCACCACCACTTCTTCTTCCTCCGAATCTGTTATTGTCTCGTCTAAAATTTCCCATATTTTTATGGTTATAAAATTAACTCTTTGGAGTATACTCTTATATCCAATAAAAAGCAATGGCTTAGACAAAATCTTAAATTGTGGTATATTGATTAGATAATAATCAATAAAAAATACAATATGCAACTTCCCAAACGAAAACCGGCAAAATACGGCGAAGTGCCTTCAGATAACGCGATGAGCCGTAAAAAATATGAGGAATTGGAGCAAGAGCTTGAAAAGTTAAAGAAAAAAAGACCAAAAGCGGCGGAAGAAGTTGCCAGGCTGGCGGAGTTGGGTGATTTTTCTGAAAATGTGGAGTATCAGCTGGCCAAACGCCGTTTGCGAGGAATAAATTACGCGATGCTGAAATTGGAACATCGTTTGAACCATGCCGATATAGTGAAAGTCAAAAATGACGGAATTGTCCGGCTGGGGAGCGTGGTCGCGATAGAAACAAAAAAAGGCGAGAAGACTTATACGATTTTAGGCGAGTCCGAAGCCGACCCGAAAAACGGAATTATTTCGCATAATTCTCCGCTGGGCGCGGCGCTTATCGGTCATCGCGCCGGCGATGAGGTGGAAGTTGATAAAGTAGGAAAGTGTAAAGTCGTCAGAATACTTATTTAAGGCCGTGAACTTTAAAGCACTCTTTATACTCCTGGTCAGTAGTCATTAGGTGCCCGATTAGCCAGTCTTCCATAAAATCAACCAATTCAAACGCGAAAGAAAAAACATCGCTTTCATTTTTTTTCCGGATGTCGTCTATTTTCTTGTCAAAAGACTGGTGTTTGAATATGTGGTCGTCAGCTTTTTCGTAATTAAACTCTTTGAAGTATCTTTCTTCAGTCGCGAAATGAAATCTTTTGTAAGCCATCAATTGATTGATGATTCCGTCAAGTTTTTTTTCTGTCGCGGATTTTTCTGCCTTGGAGATTACATTTATAATATCAATCAGCTCGTTTATGGTGGCAAATAAATTTTTATGTTGGTCATCAATCAGTTTGATTCCAACACTAAGCCTATCTTCCCATTCTATTTTTTTATTGTTATTCATATTTTTTAATATAAAAATAATATTCATCCAGCACCTTCCCAGAATACCCCGTAGCTTTCGCCAAAGGACGTGTGCTCGCCTCCAGAGGGGAATTTGCTTTGGACATAAAAATTATTCTTCCTGTGGAGTTTAATACTCCGTAAGAAGGTGCTGGATTCATTACTCATTATTTTGCTTCTTTTTTCCGGCCAGTTGTCCACAGGCCGCGTTGATGTCTGTGCCAAAACCTTGTCGTTGGGTGGTTTTCACGCCCGCGCGAAGCAGGGTATTTTTAAATTTTATCATTCTGCTCGCGGGCGACGGTTTGAAAACGCCGGTCGGATTATATCTGATTAAATTGACCACATACAACGGATGGCGCATCAATTCGGCCAATTCGCGCGCTTCTTTTTCGCCGTCATTGATATTCTCAATCATTAGGTATTCAAACATAACTTGGCGGGATTTATTTTCTACATATTTTTCCACCGCTTCCATAACTTCTTCCAGAGGATATTTTCTGTCTATCGGCATCAATTGGGCGCGGAGCTGGTCGTTCGGGGCGTGTAATGAAATCGCTAGATTAAGCTGTAGGCTTTCTTTGGCGAATTTGTTTATTCCTTCCACGATTCCGCTGGTGGAAATGGAAATATGGCGCGCGCCGATATTGAAACACTCCGGGTCATTGATGATTTTAACCGCTTCCATCACATTGTCATAGTTCAAAAATGGTTCACCCATCCCCATAAATACGATATTACTGATTCGGCTATTCGGATGATTTTGTTTTAAATAGCGGGTGAAGAATAGAACTTGCGAAATTATCTCCGAGGCGGTCAAATTGCGTTTAAAACCCATTTTGCCGGTCGCGCAAAATTTACAACCCAAAGCGCAACCGACTTGAGAGGATACACAGACGGTATTGCGGTCGTCGTTATGTTGCAGTAAAACCGTTTCAATTTTATTGCCGTCTTCCAATTCCAACAAAGCTTTTATGGCTTTACTGTGTTTGGAGCCAAAGACTTCCGCTTTTATTTCAAGCGGAACCGTTTGATTTAATTTTTCCCGCAGATTTTTTGGCAGGGTGGTATTTTCGTTCCAGTTTCCAATCAAATCCTTAAAAACCGCTTGCCAAGCCTGTTTGTAGCGGAATTTCGGTTCGTTTTGAAGCGCCAGTTTTAAGTTTTGTATATTCATAGGGTATATATATTGTAGCAGAAAATAAAATTAAAGGCGATATGGCTAAAAAAGAGCCTCGCATGGACATTGTCCGCGCGAGGCTGACGGTGATAAGACATTTCAACACGGTTTTGCTTAGATAGCTTTTTTGATATCTTCAAGATAATCGCACATTCTTTCAATGAACCATGTCTCATTGAAATCAGGACCAAGCCCGATATCAATGACACGTCCGGGGGTATCAAGCGATAGTTTTCCCGATCGCACGATATCAAACAGATCACGCAGACCGTTGATATGTATGTTAATATCGTTGGTCAAATACATATCTATTATGTGTCTGACACCCATTGTAGTCGGCATCGGTTCTACTTTGAAAGTGATTTCAATCCAGTGAGACCCATTGAGGGCTTCTTGTATTGCCTTTTTGATGCGGGTACGCATTGAGTTCCTCCTATTGTTTCACCACCGTTATTGGTTGGGTAGGTTGCCATAAATATTGAGATATGTCAAACCTCATTAGCCATAGGAGAGAAGATTTGCTATACTATCTGCGTAAAATACAATTTTTTAATTAAAATATTATGACAAATAAAGAACAGGTAATAGCGCAGACGCGGGATAAGAAAAGCGTCAACGAGGCGGGTAAAAAAAGAACTAAAAAACAAAAAGAAAATAGGGGAGTGGAAGCCAGTTTTTTGGCTTTTGAAAAAGTCAGCGTCTTGGAAAATCAAGATGAGTTGTTTTCTTTGGTAAAGAATTTGGCCGGAAAATATTCAAACAAAGACGAAGATATGAAAAGAACCGTTAATAAAAAATCCGATTCGGTGGTTTATGAAATGATGGAAAAAAATCTTTGTTTGAGCATCGCGCGTCATGTGGTAAAAGCGTTTAAGCATCATCATCCAAAGATGGAAATTCATAATCCGGAAGACAATATTTTTTACAGGATTACGATTAGATTTGAGGGTTAGTGAAATAATAAAAAAATCCCGACTAAGTCGGGATTTTTTTAGTTTATCTTAAGTTTACTTATAATCTACCAAGGTCAAGCTCGTTATTGAATTTTATTTCCTTTACAAAATCCGGCATATGGCTGATGAGAATAATCGCGCCATCATAATTATTTATGGCTTTGGCTATGATTGGAATATGGCGGAAATTAATATGGTTGGTCGGCTCGTCCAATACTAACAGGCCGGGTTTCATCAGGACTAATCGCGCGAATGAGAGCAAGCCTTTTTGCCCTTCTGATAAACTGGAAACTTTGACCCCCATAAATTCGCCGGTAATTAAAAATCCCGCTGCGACAGAGCGCATATCCTGAATATCTGTTCCGTCCGTTAATACGCTTTTTAAAGAATCAAAAACGGTTTGTTCATAATCCAAAGTGGCGAAATCTTGGCTGTAATAACCGACGCAGGTATTTTTCAGTATGGTCGCGTCATCATTTGCGTTATCAACTAAAACGCGCAACAGCGTGCTTTTGCCGATGCCGTTTGGGCCGGAGATTAAAAGACGATCTTTTTGTCTTAAAATAATATTAACTTCTTTTTTTATCGGTTCATGATTTTTAATTATTTTTACAGATTTTATTTCCACCACATTGCCGACAATTCCTTGAGAAGGAATAGTAAAATCTCTGATGGTTTTGTCTTCATGTCTGACATCCACCTTGTTTTCTTCCAATTCTTCAATTTCTTCCCGTAGTTTACTGGCCAATCGACGCATTTTTCCTCCTTTGTTGGAGAAAAAATTTACTTTTTCTTTATTATCTTTTATTTCTTTTGCCAATTGAGCGTTTTTCTTTATCTCTCGTTCAATTCTTTTTTGGATTTCTTCCACCACGGAATAATAATCGCCGACATAAGTTTCCATTTTTTTAGTGAAGACATCAAGGTAGATTACTCCTTCTGTAAAACAGTTTAAAAAATCAGCATCGTGGGAAATAACCAACACAGTTTTATCATACATAACCAAGAATTGGATTAAGTGATCAATGCCGGCTTTGTCCAAATTGTTTGTAGGCTCATCCAAAAGCAAGATATCAGGATTTTGTATAAGCGCGTATGCCAATAAAATTCTTGCTTGCTGTCCGCCCGACAAGTCCCCAATTTTTCTGTCAGTCGGAACTTCCAAATTAACGGCGTTCATTACTTTGCTTATTTGGCTTTTGATATTTCCCGGAACTTTCACAAAAGCTTTTGAAAAATATTCTTCAACAGTCAGATTAAAATCTTTTTTATCAATCATTTGCGAAGCGGTGGCGATGGTGGCGTTATTATCGGTAAACACATTACCCCCGACAGGTTTTAATTCTTTGGTTATTAGTTTAAAGATAGTGCTTTTTCCGGCGCCGTTTTGTCCCATTAAGGTTATTTTTGCGCCTTTACGCACGCTAAAACTAACCTCGTCAAGAACCGGTTTTTTTGTTTCGTATTCAAAAGTAACATCTTCAAATCTTAAAATTACATTTTCCGCCATATTATTGGTTATTTTATATAACTGGCCTTTAGAAGGGGGTAGCCATCAAGAGATGATATCATTTTTTTGGCTGATTGTCAATAAAAGCAACCAAAAACCCGACTTTATGTCGGATTTTTGGTTTATTTGTTCGTTTTTTGGGAGGACTTGTCTAGTTTTTATTTTTTGAGATAAGGTTTATAAATTTTTGTAATAATTTAGGACGGCGAGTGGAATTGGCCACTTTAATTAACTCACGCAATTGTTCTATTCCCGAGGGTTTTAATGTTTTTTTCCATTTTTCAATATCCTGTTTCGTAATCTGGAACCACTCCATTGGCTGTCCGGATTCTTTAATATTCTTCTCTAATTCAACAACATGCCCACGATCATAGTTGTCGGGAGTTTTTTTCAGTTCACCGGCTAAACACCAAGCATGTTCACGTTGCAGTAATGGCAATTTATATATTATGTGTTCTCTAAATTCTTTTACCTCCGGCAAAGAATCAAGATTTTCAGCTCCTTTTAAGGATTTTTTATACCAATATATGGCTGAACTTAATTCATGTTCTTTATCACGGCCTTCTCCTTTATTAGCTCTAGCCTCATGTTCCTCGGCCAAAAATTGATCATACCGTGCGCCTAGTAAATCTGTTAAAATTTCAACTTTCTTAAATTCTTCTGGTGTTGTACCTATTTTGTTAAAAAAATTTTTGTCGTCTCCTTTTTTAGATGCGAGTATTTTTTCTAAGTATTTTTTTGAAATATACTCACTCCCTCTTGCGCCCCATCCGCCGATGGGCATCTTATCGTCGACTGCCTGCCGTCTGATTGACTCAAATTCAACTGATGGCGAGTGCAGTTTTTTCTCATCTTCTTTGGAAAGTGGTAACTTGTAAGTCCATATATTATTAAGTTCACGAACTAATTCTGTACGTTCTTCAGGGGTAGCTTCAGACAGTAAAGATAGGATTATCTTTACCTCAGCGGTTACTTCTTCAAGAGTAACGTCTTCGCGGTTTCTAGAATGTTCATTTGAATGGTAAAAATTATTAGTCCAAAAGCCACCATCTTTTGTGATACCATAGGCAAAATCTTTTTCTTCTCTGGTTAATGGCAAATCATATAATTTAATGCCATCCAATTCTTTAGCCAATTTTTTACGTTCAGCGCTGTTCGCTTTATATATCAAATTATTTATTATGTCACGGACGCGTTCAACTTCTTGTTTTTTATTTTGCTCAATAATTTCGGTTTCTTTTCTAGTAGGCAGTTGTTGAGGTTCGACTTGCTCAACACTTATAGGACAGTCGCCATCAATATGGCCGCATTTTTCATAAGAACCATGAATTGAGCACCCTCCTTTGGGTTCATCATTTGTCATAAAACATTAATTTAAGAGTATAATATATAATTAAAATTGTATCATATAATAAAAATCTATACCAGAAATGAAAATATTACAGTTTAGAAGTAACTTATCCACAGTGGAAGATGGACATAGCGCTTTATATAGGTTAAACTATAGATAATCTTAAGTTTAACTTTATCCGTATGCAAAAGAATAGCGCGATTGTCGGAGTAAAAGAACTCCGCCAAAATTTGGACAGTTATATTTCTCAGATTCAAAAAGGGAATAGTTTTATAATAGTGAAGCGTTCCCGGCCTGTTTTTAAGATTTCGCCGATTAATAAGGAAGAAATATGGGAAGAGGTGGTGGATTTTACCAAGATAAAAAAGGGCGGAGTAAAAATAGAAGAAATTTTATCGCGCATCTAAATAAGCTGTATGGTTGATAAGATACAAAAAGCTTTGGACAAATTTTCGGAAAAAGAAAAAAAGATTGTAAAGGATCTGTTTCAAAAAATTAAAATTGGCAAAGCTATCGGTTTGGATATTAAAAAATTAAAGGGATATGGCAATATATTTAGAATCAGAAAAGGAAAGATAAGGATAATCTACAGAGTAGAAAATGATCAGATATTTATACTCGCGGTTGAAAGAAGAAATGAGGGAACTTATAAAGGTATTTGAAAAATAAAAACCGGACGCATTGTCTGGTTTTTGGTTTATAAAATTTGTTTGGTAGTTGGACTTTTTTGTTTTTGTGTGCGAATATACATGAAATAAAAATTATGGCGGTTTTGTATTATAATCAGAGTATGAGTATAGAAAATTTATCTGATGAGGAACTAATAGTCAAGATACGCGAAAAAGACCCTGAATTGTATGCGGAAATAATTCAGCGCTACCAGAGCAAGTTATCTCATTATTTGCGTAAATTTATTAAAGATTTTGATGAAATTGAAGATGTCCTTCAAGATGTTTTTATTAAAGCGTATAAAAATTTGTACGGCTTTAATCCGGACAAAAGATTTTCCTCGTGGATTTATAGAATCGCCCACAACGAAGCGATAAATCATATAAAAAAATATTATAATAGGGGGCGAATTTCTTTTGATGAATTGGAGTATGAAATAATTGGAGAGAAAATGGATTTGGTGGAAAGGATTGATTTAAAAATAGATAGGGAAAAGATTGGTTTGGCTTTTAATGATTTAAAACTAAAATACAAGGAAGTTATTTTATTATACTATTTTGAGGACAGAAGTTATGAAGAAATAAGCGATATATTGAGAATGCCGGTAAGTACTGTCGGCACATATATATCCAGAGGAAAAAAACAACTCAAAGAAATTTTATTAAAAAAATATGGAAGAGAAAAATAACGAAATTAGGAAAGAAATATTGGAACAGATAAAAACAGGTAAGGTAAAATTACGTTCCAAATATATTTTCTTGGCGGAAAAACTCGGGCTGGGCAGTTCCTTTGTCTTGAGCGTTTTGTTGTCAATATTATTTTTTAATTTACTTCTTTTTTATCTGAAATCAGCCGATGCGCTGGTTTATTTAAGTTTTGGCAAAAGAGGGATTTTGGCATTTTTGGAATCGTTTCCGTATTTGTTGATTGTGGTTTTTATTTTATTCGTCGTCGTTTCCGGTTTTATTATTTCAAAAACAGATTTTTCATATAAAAAATCATTCAGTTTTATCGCTTTGGGATTGATTATGTTCGTCATTTTTTCCGGCATAATGGCGACATACACTAATATATCGGAAGAGATAGATAAGAGAATAAAACAGAATCATCCGATTGGCGGGATGTTCAGACCATTTATGAATGGAGCGATTATGATGAAAGATAGGGGGATAGCCGGACGGTTGGTTGAGGTGGACAAAGATAATATTGTCTTGGAAACCCCGCATGGTCTGGAGGTTGTCAATATTAGAGATTGCGCCAATTGTGTAAAAGATTTAAAGGAAGGCAGTTTTGTTGTTGCCATTGGTGAAAGGGATAAAGCCGGTGTTTTTAAAGTTTATGATTTAAAAGAAGTGGGCATGGATAACATGGGTATGATAAAGGATAGAACGATGGAGCGTTTTGGATACTGGGAATGCAGGAAGACGTCGTCTTCTACTTTGTGTGAAGATATGGAAAATAAAAAGGAATGCGTTAGAGGATGTCTGGAAGAAAGACTGACTTTCGAAGAATGTAGGGAGAGATGCCCGGAATAAAAAGTTAAAGGACCGCTTCACTTGTATAAGAGTGGGGCGGTTTTTGAAATAATTATAAAACCGGAATTGTAATATTGTTATGAACACTTTTGATAACGGTTTCAAACATAGATTTAAATGTGGTTGTGAAACCGCAGAATAAATTTTTAAAAAAGTTTGAGACGCTTCGTTTCGCGTTAATACGGTCGCGGAGCGAAGAACTGAAATTTTTTTAATTTAATATTATGGTAAAAAAAATTATTGGTTTTGTATCGGCGCATAAATTAATAGCGTTAGTTTTGACTGGTTTGGCAATTTTCTCCGGATATTTGGGATATCAAAAATTTGCCACTAAAGAAGAAAGCGTGCGTTATGTTTCAGAATCGGTAAAAAAAGGAGTTCTAGTATTGTCTATTTCCGGCACCGGTCAAATCGCCAATTCCAATCAGGTTGATATCAAACCGAAAGTATCCGGCAATATCGTTTCAATTAATGCGGTCAACGGACAGAAAGTAAAGAAAGGGGATTTGGTTGCGCAGATTGACAGTCGTGAAGCGGCTACGGAAGTGGCCGAAGCGAAGGCAAATTTGGAAGTGGCGCAATTGGATTTGCAGGAATTAATTATGCCGACAGATCAATCAACTTTATTACAGGCAAAAAATTCTTTGAAAGATGCCGAAGACAGTCTGATAAAATTAAGATTAGAGCATGAGAATTCTTATAAAGAGGCGATTGATGACAAGACAAACGCGGAATTAAATTTGGAAGAGTCATATGTGGATGCTTATAATGAAATAGCGGACACTTTTTTAAGTTTACCGGATGTTGTTGGCGGAGTTTATAATGTTATATTGAGCAATGGGATAATAGAGAGCGGCGCATCTACGGAAGGTTCATCAAATAAATGGGCTTTGGTAAATTCAATCAATACAAATGATTGGCAAGAGCGTGATAAGCTTACCAATTATTTGAACTCGGCTGAAGGCGCTTATCGCGATGTTAAGACAGAATACGATAGTAATTTTGAAGATTATAGGGAAGTTAGCAGAAGTTCAGAAGAAGAAATGATTGAAAATTTACTGGCGCAAACATTGGAAACAAGCCAGAATTTGGCGGATTTGATTAAATTGGAAACAAATGCGATTGATTATTGGGTTTATTATCGCACGGAAAATAAGTTAAGCGTATTCAGCGCGGTGTCTACTTATCAAAGCAATTTAAGCTCCTATACCGGTATCGTTAATAATCAGATTTCTTCTCTTTTGTCTATCCAAAACTCAATTAAGAATTATAAAGAGAGTATAACCGACGCTGTCAAAAATATTGCTGACATGGAAATAAATCAACCAATGGAAATGGCCAAGAGTGAAAGGACTTTAGAAGAAAAAAGAGACGCGGTAACTGACTTGGAAGAGGGCGCCACTGAATTAGAAATAAGAAATAAAGAAATCGCAGTAGAACAAAAACGCAATGCGTTGGTTAAAGCCCAACAAACCTATAGTGATTATTTTATCACTGCCCCTTTTGATGGCATGATTGTTAATTTGGATGTGGTTTTAGGCGATAATGTGTCCGGTTCAGATACAGTGCTTACTCTTATAACCGATGATAAAATCGCGGAAGTAACTTTGAATGAAATAGATATCGCCAAAGTAAAATTAGGACAGAAAGTGATTTTGGAGTTTGACGCTGTCCCTGGTTTGTCAGTTACGGGTGAAGTTGTAGAAATGGATGTCTTGGGTACTGTTACGCAGGGTGTAGTCAGTTATGGCGTTAAAATAGGGTTTGATATACAAGATGAAACCGTGAAATCTGGTATGAGTGTTAGCGCTTCAATAATCATTGAAACTAAACCGGATGTTTTGTTAGTTCCAATCGGCGCGATTAAAGCATCGGGCGATAATAGTTATGTGGAAGTTATGGTTGACGGAAATAATGTCAGAAAAGAAGTGACGACCGGATTAAGTAATGATATGACGATAGAAATTATTGAAGGATTGAATGAAGGGGATGAGGTAATAACTCAAACAATAAATAGCGGATATTCTTCAACTGCCGGCAGTTCTTCAAGCGAGAGTTCTAAAAATCAAGGCCCGGACGCGATGGGTGGAGCCATGATGATGATGCGTTAATTTAATATGATTAAATGTCAAAAAATAAATAAAATGTATACAAGAGGTAATACCGGATTGCAGGTTTTGAATGATGTTTCTTTTGAAATTAAAAAAGGCGAGTTTGTGGCTATTACCGGGCCTTCCGGTTCAGGAAAATCAACTTTGATGCATATTTTAGGCGCTTTAGACAGACCAACAAGTGGAACTTATCTGCTAAATGATAAAAATATGCTGGAATTATCGGACAATGAATTGGCGGAGATTCGTTCGCAAAAGATAGGGTTTGTTTTTCAGTCGTTTAATTTGTTATCGCGTTCTACTGTATTACGCAATGTAATGGTTCCGCTTTTGTATGACAATAATACGCCAAAAGAAGAAAGAAGAAATAAAGCGGAAAAAGCTCTAATCGCGTCCGGGCTTGATGAAGATCGCTGGCAACATTTGTCAAATGAGTTGTCCGGAGGACAAATGCAAAGAGTGGCAATCGCCAGAGCCTTGGTGAATGATCCGGATTTAATTTTAGCGGATGAGCCGACAGGAAATTTAGATTCAAAAACAGGTGAAGTGGTGTTGAATACTTTTAAGAAATTAAACCGTGAAAAAGGCCACACGATTATTTTAATTACCCACGAAAGGTATGTGGCTCAACACGCAGATAGGATAATAGAAATTAAAGATGGCGAAATTGTTTCTGATAGATCAGACGGGGCGGTTTTATCTTTAAAAGACAAATAATTTTATGATATTTTCCGATTTGATCCAAGAAACATATTTTTCATTATCGGCCAACAAAGCCAGATCTTTTTTGACGATATTAGGAATAGTTATCGGCATCGGTTCCGTAATTGCTATGATTTCAGTCGGACAGGGCGCGGCTAAGGATATAGAATCAAATATCCAATCGTTAGGTTCAAATTTATTGGTCATTTCTCCCGGCAATCAAAAGAGTTTTGGCAGTATGACCAGAAGCGGAGCCGGTTCGGCCAGCACTTTGGTGGCGAATGATGCCGAGGCCATAGAACAAGAAGTGGGTTATATAGAAAATATTGCTTCGACGGTCAGTTCCCGGCTTCAGGTTAAAACTACAAAAGGAACAAATACGAATACCAATGTTTATGGCGTAGATACTGTTTATTTGAGTATAAAAAGTATTCAAATGCAAATCGGCAGTTTTTTAAATGATGCCCATGTGAACAATATCTCCAAAGTGGCCGTACTCGGCCCTACAGCCAGAGATGATTTGTTTGGCGAAGAAGCTGATCCGACGGGGCAAAAGATAAGGATAAATAATTTAGAGTTTACCGTTATAGGAGTTACCCAAAGCAAGGGAGGGACAGGTTTTGGTAATGCCGATGATTTGATTTATGTTCCTATTACCACAGCCCAGCGCTATTTAACAGGCAATGAATCTCTCAGCAGTATAAATGTTCAGGTAGTATCAGAAGAGTTAATGTCTGACGCGCAACAACAAATTACCAACCTGTTGCTTTTGCGTCATAAAATCTCCGATTCCGCCAACGCGGATTTTACTATTGTCAATCAGGCGGATGTTTTGGATGCGATTTCTTCCGTAGCTATGACTATGACTTTGCTTTTGGGTTCTATCGCCGGAATATCTTTGTTGGTTGGCGGAATTGGCATTATGAATATGATGTTGACAACTGTGACTGAGCGTACTAGAGAAATCGGCTTGCGCAAATCACTTGGCGCTAAAAATAATGATATTGGCGCGCAATTTTTGGCTGAATCAGTGGCTTTAACTTTTGTTGGAGGTATCTTTGGTGTGCTATTGGGCTGGTTGATAGCGTTTGCTATTACCAAATTTGGCGGAACGAATACTTCAGTTACAACTATTTCGGTTTTGTTGGCTTGCGGAGTATCGGCGCTCATTGGAATTATTTTTGGATATTACCCGGCTAGACGCGCGGCCAAGTTAAATCCGATTGATGCCTTAAGATATGAATAAATTATAATTTTTTAATTAATAATTAATATGAAAAAAATATATATTATTCCGGTTTTGCCAGTGGTTTTTATTTTATTGGTTGGGGTTGGGTGTTCGTTAAAAAAGGAAGTAAATAATAATTTAGGAAGCAAAGAAAATACTCAATTAGGAATTGACGAAGGGCAGGAAGGGTTTAATATGGGTGATAATTTTGAAGAAATAGAAATTTCTGATCTTAAAATCGGTGAGATTATAGTAGTGATGGGGGAAGATAGCGGAATAGGAATGGTAGCAGAAAGAATTATGATTGGCGATGGTGAATTTGATTTTTTAAGAATGGGTGGACCTACTAGCACACCAAAATTTGAAAATAGCGATGTGGTTGGTCAGCAAATACCAAAAGGCATGGAAGAATTTCAAAATATGACTCAAGAAGAAAGAGAAGAAATGAGAGAAAAAATGATTGCCGAAGGTAGATTTGATGGTAGGGGTGGTTTTCCGAGTGATGGCGATAGTCAAATTCCGACTGAGAATAGAGTAAGAAGATCTCCGTCCCAAGCAACATTTAGGGGAGAAATACTGGAGAAAGGGGATAATGTGATTACTATAAAATTGGAAGATGGAGGTTCAAAATTAATTTTTTATTCTGGAGAAACAGTTTTGCTTAAGTTTAGAGAAGATATTGGGGAAAGCGATAATGAAGCGCAATAGTTTTTTTGTTTGGTGGGTGGAAAGTCGGCTTCATCTCTCGTCGGCTTCCGTCTCCTCGGGTTAGCCACCGCCTCACTGTCGCACTCGCCAGCCTGCGTCGCGCGACATCGTTCCGGCGTTCGATTCCCAACGCCCCGCTTTACAGTGGAGTGGTTTTTTAGAAATACCTTGTGGATAAAAACCATTTACTTTTTTGATAAGGAGAGTAAAATTGTATGACACAATTAATAATTTAATTTATATATTTTTAACAAAAAAATATGAGAAAAGCGATATTTTATTCGTTTTTGGCGCTGGCTTTGCTGGTAAGCAATATTGGCGTTACAAACGCGGGTTCGTGGTCG
>Ga0208373_1002989_pt1 | contig 17405 bp, 17 predicted proteins | sample RifOxyC2_FD_184036 | JGI IMG/M metagenome (GOLD analysis project Ga0208373, IMG submission 184036) | Soil microbial communities from Rifle, Colorado - Rifle Oxygen_injection C2 (SPAdes) | ecosystem: Environmental > Terrestrial > Deep subsurface > Rock core/Sediment | place: Rifle, Colorado...
CTCCTGGCCTGCCAGCGACAAAAAAAGACAGATCGAGGACAGGCCCGAAAAAACGCGCTGAATCTTCATTGTGATTCCTTTCTTAGCAAGCGCGTTGAGAGAGTTTTAAACCCATGCTGGCAAAAGGTGCACGCGCCAGCAAACTCACCCCCAGAAAAGTTTTTGCTCTTTCAATCGAGATCATTCTCAACGAAAAGAGTGGGTATTCTGCATCCTGAAGCATACAAAAAACAAAAAAGTATAGATGTGAACGGGTACTGGATTTCTGTTTTCTGTGAAGAAGCGCCATTCAATTGAATGCAATAGCGCAAGCGTGCATGAAATTGAATGGATGCCACCATAGACAAGCAGAACCCGCGAACATAATACGTATGCTGCAAAATGCAGAACACCCCAAAAAAAAACTTCTCTTTTTTAAAGAGGGAATAGAATTATTGTGATTCCTTCAATTGTCAATGTTCCATACCTAAAAATAACGTTTTTAGGTATAAAAAAACCTGATAATAGATATCATTTTTTAAAATGAAGGTATCAGATTGAGCAAAACTCTACTACAAATAAATTGTTATTGTCAAGAATCTTATACACATATAGTATTAAAAATATAAGATCTACTATGTGTACATATAAAAAAAGAGCGCAGGCAACATAAAATTTTAGCTAATATTAGCAATATTTTTACATTCAAATCCTCTTGTCATTTACTCGCATTCATGGTATACTGCAAATCGATCAGTTTTTTAATGATTTTTCGCAAACTATGGCAAAAAACAAGCAACAAGCTACGTCAGAATATGGCGCAAAACAAATAACCGTTTTAGAAGGGTTAGAACCCGTCCGCAAGCGCCCAGGCATGTATATTGGTAATACAGCGCATAAAGGGTTGCATCATCTTATTTGGGAAGTGGTTGATAACTCTATTGATGAAGCAATGGCCGGGCACTGTAATCAAATCGATATTACGCTTCTTCCAGATGGCTGGGTTCCGGTTGAAAAACACCCTAAAACAAAAAAATCAACCCTCGAAACAGTACTCACAGTGCTTCATGCCGGTGGTAAATTTGGTGACGGTGGATATAAAGTATCTGGTGGTTTGCATGGTGTGGGTGTTTCAGTAGTGAACGCGCTTTCAGAAGAATTGGTTGCAGAAGTAAAACGCGATGGAAAGTTATGGATGCAAGAATATGCGCGCGGAAAAGCAAAAAAGAATGTGCATGCAGTAAAACCGGCAAAAGGTACGGGCACAAAAATTTCATTTAAAGCAGATAGAACGGTTTTTACTGTAACGGAATTTGATTGGAAATATATTATTGATCATCTTCGTCAACAGGCATATCTGACCAAAGGTATTCACCTCAATATTCGTGATGAACGAACAGACGACACTCAAACATATGCATTCTATTTTGAAGGTGGCATTAAATCGTATGTGCAACATATCAACCGTACAAAAGATAGCGCGCAAGAAGAGGTGTTTTACATTGAAAAAGATGCAGAAAATATTAAAGTGGAAATCGCGCTGCAATATACCAAGGATTACAACGAATCGTTATTATCATTTGCAAATAATATACACACCATCGAAGGTGGTTCTCACTTAATTGGTTTTCGTACTGCGCTTACCCGCACACTCAATAGCTATGCTCGCAAACAAGGATACTTGAAAGAAAAAGATGAAAACTTAGGTGGAGAAGATGTTCGTGAAGGCCTCACTGCTATTGTTTCTATTAAAATTCCAGAACCGCAATTTGAAGGTCAAACAAAAGAGAAATTAGGGAATGCAGAAGTGCGCCCAGTGGTTGAAAGCATTTTTGCGGAATATTTTGGCATATATTTGGAAGAGCACCCGCGTGATGGAAAAGAAATTTTGGGAAAATGTTTGTTAGCAAAACAAGCTCGCGAAGCAGCGCGTGCAGCACGTGATACGGTGCTTCGAAAAGGCGCTTTGGAAGGAATGACATTACCCGGGAAATTGGCTGATTGTTCTTCTCGTGATGCATCGCAGAGTGAAATTTATATTGTAGAGGGAGATTCTGCAGGAGGTAGCGCAAAACAAGGGCGTAACCGTGAATTTCAGGCTATTTTGCCACTGCGTGGAAAAATTTTGAATGTGGAACGTGCGCGCCTCGATAAAATGTTAGCCAACAATGAAATCAAATCGCTCCTTATTGCATTAGGTACCAATATTGGCGAAATGTTTACCATGGAAAAGTTGCGCTATCATCGCATTATTATTATGACCGATGCTGACGTTGACGGAGCACACATTCGCACATTGCTTCTGACCTTTTTTTACCGCCATTTACAAGGGCTGATTACTGCGGGGCACGTGTATATTGCGCAACCTCCACTGTACCGTTTACAAAAAGGAAAAGATGTACGTTACGCTTTTTCTGATGAAGAGAAAGAAAAAGTTCTCACTACCATGTTAGCAGAACAAGAAGAGAAAAAAGGGAAAGCGGCAAAAGAAAAAACTGTTGCAACTGCTGCTGTTGTTTTAGAAAACTCTTCTGAAACAAAAGATGCAGGCTCACAAGACATGGGCGAAAAAGTGGGCGGTATTTCCATTCAACGCTACAAAGGGTTAGGTGAAATGAACCCAAGTCAGTTGTGGGAAACAACCATGGATCCTGGTAATCGTGTATTATTACAAGTTACGCTTGAAGACGCAACAAAAGCTGATGAGATTTTTGACATATTAATGGGTACTGACGTTCCTTCTCGTAAACGCTTTATTCAAACCCATGCAAAATCGGCAAATTTAGATTTATAAGATATAATTGAACATGTGAATACGTTGCTGCTTATTACAAAATTGTTTTATTTTTTCTTACCTGCAGGTATTGCGAATATGGCGCCAGTTTTGGTGAAAAATCAATTTGTGTGGCTTGCGCGGCCAGTAGATTCGGGGCGCACATTGTGGGGCAAGCCGCTATTTGGCGATCATAAAACATGGCGAGGATTGATTTTTGCCACACTCTTTGGAGGTATTTTTTTCTTGATTCAGTATGCGGCTGCTTGGCAGTTTCCTGCGGCGTTTTCGTGGTTGGTGTTTGATATTACTATTCTTCCCTGGTGGTTTGGATTTCTGTTTTCATTTGGAGCAATAATGGGGGATTTGATAAAATCTTTTTTTAAACGGCGATTTCGTGTTTCGCCTGGAAGAAGTTGGTTTCCCTTTGATCAAATTGATTTTTTATTGGGTGCAGCGATTATTGCTATTTTGTTTTTCAACTTTACACCAGTTATTTGGTTAGTTATTATAACACTAGGGCCGTTTATGCATATTGCATTTAATTACATCGGGTACTGGTTGAAATTAAAAGATTCTGCATGGTAGAGGTGTGTATTGACAATGATTTTTGCTGATGTATACTTATTTCAAAGCCCGGGAAAGGGTTTTTTAAGTAGCATTCATTTATATGGAAGAAAAACAACAATTAGAACAGGGAAATCCTGTTATTGGCTATTTTAAAGGAGCCATACAAGAAATGAAAAAGGTGACATGGCCTTCCAAAGAAGAAACATGGCGAAAATCTTTAACCGTTATTTGGTTTAGTATAGGATTTGCCATTTTCTTAGGTGCGCTTGATTTTATTATGAATAAAGTGTTAGAAATTTTATTATAACGTATGCCAAAACAAACTGCTCAACATGGACGTCGCTGGTATGTGATTCATACCTACTCAGGATATGAGGAAAACGTGGCGCATAACCTGCGTCAACGTATTGAATCACTCGGCATGGAGGACAAAATTTTTGATGTGATTGTTCCGAAAGAGAAAAAAATAAAAATTAGAAATGGAAAGCGTAAAGTAGTAGAGGAGAAAATTTTTCCAGGATATGTATTAGTAAACATGGTGGTGACCGATGATTCTTGGTATGTGGTGCGTAATACACCAAATGTGACCGGATTTATTGGTACTGGCACAAATCCAACTCCTATTGATGAAAAAGAGATGAAATCTTTAGAACGCCGCATGGGTATTGAAGAACCTTCCTATGCTATTGATGTACAGATTGGTGAAACTGTACGGATTGTGGATGGACCATTTAAAGAATTGGAAGGAAAAGTTTCAGAAGTGGATACGAATCGTGGAAAGGTGAAAGTGATGGTAGCGATGTTTGGTCGTGAAACACCGGTAGAACTCGACTCATTACAGGTGAAGAAAATCTAATTTCCAGGCTTCTATGGAAGTTATTAACAAAATATAATTATATGCCAGAATTAAAGACACAAATTAAACTACAAATCCCTGCAGGAGCAGCAACACCTGCTCCGCCAGTTGGGCCAGCACTGGGTCAACATGGGTTAAATATTCAAGATTTTTGTACGCAGTATAATGCAAAAACAAAAGACAAACGTGGCGATATTTTGCCAGTTGTTATTAATGTATATGATGACCGTACGTTTGATTTTGTTATCAAAACTCCTCCAGCAGCAGAGTTGTTAAAAAAAGCAGCCAATATTAAAAAAGGTTCAGGAAATCCGTTGAAGGACAAGGTAGGCACAGTAACAAAAGCTCAAATTCGAGAAATTGCAGAAACAAAAATGCCGGATTTGAACGCCAATGATGTGGAAGCAGCAATGAAAATTATCGAAGGTACTGCTCGCCAGATGGGTCTCGAAGTAAAAGATTGAAAAATTTTATTCACCGTGGGTCTATCGCCTGCGGTCAAAACGCCATTCAATGCACGCTTACGCTATTGCATTGAATGGGTTTTCCCGCAGGCTCTGCCCGCGGTATAGAAAGTGAGACTAAATTATTAACAATAGTGGGAGAGTCGAAAAAGGGCTCGTTTGCACCACCAAAAAATTATGAAAAGATCAAAACGATATACTGCTTCTGTGAAGCAAGTGGAACCAGGTCATGTATATTCTTTGGAAGAGTCGATCAAGATTTTGAAACAAAATCCAGTAAAATTTGATGCTGGTGTAGAAATTCATATCAAACTCGGCATTGATCCAAAAAAATCTGAACAGGTAGTGCGTGGAACAGTGGTATTGCCACATGGAACAGGCAAAACAAAACGCGTTGCAGCGTTTGTGAGCCCTGCAAAAGAAGCAGAAGCACGTGAAGCAGGTGCAGATGTGATTGGCACCGAAGAAGTTATCGCAGAAATTAAAAAAACAGGAAAATGTAATTTTGATATTGCGGTTGCAACACCGGATATGATGAAAAAAATTGGTCAAATTGCAAAAATTTTAGGCCAACAGGGTTTAATGCCAAACCCACGTACGGAAACAGTAGGACCAGATGTCAAAAAAATGGTCACTGAACTCAAAAAAGGAAAAGTAGCGTTTCGCAGTGACGACAGTGGAAATGTACACTTGCTTATTGGCCGTGTATCGTATGAAGCAAAACAGATTATTGAAAATATTCAAGCATTTACTGAATCTCTTCGAAAAGCAAAACCAGCAGAAGCAAAAGGAATCTTTATTGGTGCGGTGACCGTTTCTTCCAGCATGGGTCCCGGTGTTCGTATTTCTATCGGATCATAAAAAACATAGTTGGGCGGGTGATGACCTGCCCTTTTTGTTTCACAAATAATTATGTCTACCTCGAAAATATCACCACAACGTTTTCGCCCTTCATGGGATGATTATTTTATGGCCATTGCACGTATTGTCGCAACGCGCGCTTCATGTGATCGGTTAGATGCTGGTGCGGTATTAGTAAAAAATAAGCGTATTGTATCAACCGGGTATAACGGCGCTCCTCAAGGTCTGCCACATTGCGATGATGCCGGACACTTATTGGAAGATGGTCATTGTGTGCGTACCATTCATGGCGAGCATAATGCGATTTTACAAGCGGCAGTGATTGGTGGCGCTTCAACCGAAGGAACTACGCTCTATACACTCTATAGCCCGTGTATTCATTGCGCAAAATATGTAGTTGCAGCCGGTGTTACGCGCATTGTTATTTGGAAATTGTATCGAAATGCTGTAGTAGTGGATTATTTAAAAGAAGCCGGGCTGGAGGTGGTGTTATACAAACCAGCAGCAGGATGGAATGAATATTTGGCGCAAGTTTTTGCTGATGATGTTGCTGATCGGTATGAAAAAAAAGTCGAATTGAGTATTGATAAATAACGTATGATTATTGGATTGGTCGGTCCCAAATTATCCGGTAAAGGAACTGTCGCAACATATATAGAAGAACAAAAAGGAGCGCGAGTGTATTCTATGTCTGGGGTTATTATTGATATTGTCAATCGCGTATATCTTCCAAAAACTCGCGCAAACATGATTTCGGTTGCAACAGCAATGCGCCAGGCATTTGGTGAAGATATTTTTGCACGAGTGCGTAAGCACGATATTGAGAAAGCTCATGATTCGTTAGCCATTATTGATGGTATTCGTATGCCAAAGGAAGTAGATATTTTTGCAGCACTTCCAAATTTTTATTTATTGTTTATTGATTCTCCGTTAGACATGCGCTATAAGCGAGCATTAGAACGCGGTGAAAAAGAAGGGGAAAAGGATATGACATTTGAGCAGTTCAAAGCAGAAGAAAATGCAGTCACCGAACAAAACATTGAAGCATTGCGAAAAAAATCTGAATTTGTGATTATGAACAACTCTTCAAAAGAGCATCTTTTTTCTGAGATCGACCGCATCTTTGATGTTTTATCATAAGCGGGTGACGCCGTAGCAGGGCTCCCATCGCGCGCAGTGTCGAGCACGATGGGATGCGGAGGGCGGCAGGACCCGCTGCAAAGAAATAAGAAGAAGCATCAATTTTGGTTTTTAAGGTATTTTTTGGTATACTAAGGGCAATATGAAAGTGAAAAAATGGCCTATTTATTTTGCAGATACACTTACTCTTGGAAGCGAACAATCGAGTGTTGGTGTTGCCACACTCTGGACGCCAAGAACTCTTTTAGAAAAAAAGCTGAATAAAGACACCTATCGGGTGATGGGGCAGCTTTATTCGAATACTGGTATTAACCCATTGTTACGGAACGTCTTAGCAAACCCGACGATTCGTACCATTGTGCTCTGCGGTCAAGATCGTATTGGTTCTGCTGATGCATTAGCAAAACTCATAGAGAATGGCGTAGATGATGAAGGGAAAGTGATTGGAAAACCAGAAGCATATGTGGAAAAGGAAATTTCATCAGAATCCATTGAATTATTTCGAAAAAATGTAGAGCTTATTGATAAACGCGGCGTCATGCGTGCAGACGAAATTCAACCTATTTTAGATTCTTGCACACAAGACATTACCCCATGGGCAGAACCACAACTGTTTCCAGAACCAGAAATCTCAACAGAATGGTTTCCATCAGAAGAATCAACATATATGTATCGGGGCAAATTAGTTGCCGATGTGTGGCCAAAAGTATTGCATGGTATTTTACGTTTTGGTGAAGTGAAACGTTCAAATCACAACAATGCGACACAACAAGAATTGTTGAATGTGGTGACCGTGATAACTGATGAAGACCCAGACAATATTGTATATGCACCGTATTTTCAATTTACAAAAGAGCATTACGATACCTATAAACAACAAGTACTCACTGCTGATCCAGTTCCATCTGTTACCTATACGTATGGTATGCGTTTGCGCAACCATAACGGAGTGAATCAAATTCACACTATGATTGAAAAGTTGAAAAAAGCGCCATGGTCACGCCAGGCTGTTGCTGTGACGTGGAATGTACAAGTAGATAACGAAGCGGCTAACCCCCCATGCCTTGATTTAATACAAGCAGAAGTGAAATATAATAAGTTATACCTTACAGTATATTTTCGTTCAAACGACATGTTCCGTGCGTGGCCTGAAAATGCGTTGGCATTACGCGCCACACAAAAAGAAATTGCAACTGCGGTTGGGGTTGCCATTGGGTCGTTGACCATTGTTTCAAGCTCGGCCCATATTTATGAAGAAAATTATGTCAAAGCAAAAGAAATTGTGGAAAAACAGTATCCAAAATTACCGTGCGAGCAAGATCCTCGTGGCAATTATGTTGTGAAAGTTGTTCCCGGAAAAGAAATTCAAGTAACGCATCTCAGTCCTGAAGGTCGAAAAATTGATATGATTTCTGGAAAAACGGCAATGGGCATTTTTAATCATATTGCCAGTAATGAAGGTGTTTCAGTTTTCGTGCATGCAATGGATTTGGGAGCTGAATTACAAAAAGCAGAGATTGCGCTTAAATTAGGTATTGAATATATTCAAGACAGACCATTACCATTAAAAAAAGCGCACCATGAATAAAAAAAATTTTATTGTATTTGAAGGAGGTGAGGGAAGCGGAAAAACTACCGCCATGAACCAATGTGCAGAATATTTGCGTGCAAAAGGCATGACCGTGGTAACAACTCACGAACCAGGTGGTACAAAATTGGGTCAAAAAATTCGTGCACTGTTGTTAGAAACATATTCTACTCCAATATTTTCTCAAACAGAATTATTGTTGTTTTTGGCGGATCGTGCGCAGCATGTTCAGGAGTTTATTCTTCCGCATTTGCAACAAGGGGCAGTGGTGCTTTGTGATCGGTTTACTGGCTCTACACTGGCATATCAAATTGGTGCTCGTGGTCTTGCACCTGCGGAGCTCATTACAGCAATGGAACAGTATGCGCGGCAGAATCTTGAACCAGAGCTTGTCCTGTATTTAGATGTTGATCCGATGATTGGCATCGCTCGAAAGCAGATTCAAAAAGAAGTTATAATGAATCGATTAGACAAAGAAAAAATGGAATTTCATGCAAAAGTGCGGGCTTATTTTTTAGAGCTGTCAAAGACACAACCACATTGGGTTACCATTGATTCTCATCGGCCAATGCCAGATGTACATCAAGAGGTATTAACTCACATAACTCATTTATTCAAATGAAAATACTTATTCAGAAATTACACTCTGATGCAAAAATTCCTGCATACGCACATGCCGATGATGCCGGTATGGATATATATACAGTTGTTGAGGTTACGTTACAACCAGGAGAACGCAAAGCAGTTGCAACCGGTATTGCGATGCAGATTCCGAATGGATGCGTTGGGCTTATTTGGGATAAAAGTGGACGAGCGTTGCATGATGGCATTCATACCCTTTCTGGTGTTGTAGACGCAGGTTACCGAGGAGAAATTAAAGTCATTGTATTAAATGTTTCTTCTCAGCCTGTTACCATTCTTGCCGGTGAAAAAATTGCCCAACTATTGATTCAATCCGTACTTTCGCCTATAATTGAGGAAGTTCTTCAGCTCGACGAATCTTCCACTCGCGGGATAGAGGGCTTTGGCAGTACAGGATTAGTATAATTCGTAGAAGACGCTCCGTCAGAGCGTCTATACAAAATGGATATATGAAACAAGAATACGAAGCAATTATTGGTTTAGAAATTCACCTTCGTCTGAATACAAAAACGAAGATGTTTTGTGGTACAACAAATAGCGATGCAGAAGAACCAAATATATATACTTGTCCTATTTGTCTTGGGCACCCCGGCACTCTTCCTCAAGTAAACAATGAGGCTATTCGATTAGGCACTCTTCTTGCATTGGGATTAAATTGTACGGTTGCATCATATACAAAATTTGACCGAAAAAATTATTTTTACCCTGATTTACCAAAAGGATATCAAATATCTCAGTTTGATCAACCGCTTGCGACACACGGATTTATTGAAATTCTGCCAGATGATATAACGACAAAACATATTCGCATTGAACGATTACACCTCGAAGAAGACACGGCCAAACTGAAACACACCAAGGATGGATCAACATTAGCTGATTTTAATCGTGCGGGTGCACCATTGGTTGAATTAGTTACACAGCCAGATTTGCGATCAAGCCAAGAAGCAAAAATGTTTGCGCAAGAATTACAACAAATTGCTCGATATATTGGTGCAGGAACAGCAGATATGGAAAAAGGAGAAATGCGTTGTGATGTGAATGTTTCCTTGCGTCCTATGGGTGATACAGCGCTCTACCCAAAAACAGAAATTAAAAACGTGAATTCATTTCGTTCTATTGAACGTGCCATAAATTATGAAATCGAACGTCAGGCAGCACTATGGGATAAATTTGAGGCACCTCAAACAACTACAACAAGGGGGTGGGATGACCAGCGTGAAATGACTATTGAGCAACGAACGAAAGAAGGTATTGCAGATTATCGTTATTTTCCAGAGCCGGATATTCCACCTATTGTGCGTACAAATGAAGAAATTGAACAATTGCGTGAACATTTACCGGAATTACCGTATGCAAAACGTCTTCGTTTTGTGAATGAATTTGAATTAAGCTTTTATGATGCGCGTGTGTTAACTGCTGACCCTCTGGTTGCGGAATTTTTTGAAAATATCATTTCAGAGTTACGAGGTTGGCTGAATTCGTTGGATGATACAGAGGGTTCTGATAAAGAAATATGGAAAAAGTATCGAAAAAAACTCGGGCGTATTACTACCTCATGGATTACTTCTGAATTATTTAAGTTGATGAAAGAAAAAGGAAATGCAATGCAAGAAGTAAGCATTACACCCGAAAATTTTGCAGAACTTTTGACCCTTATTTATGAAAAACGTATCAATTCTTCTGCTGGCCAGAAAATTTTGCGTGTGATGTATGAAAATGGTGGAGACCCCAGCCAAATTATGGCAGAACATAATCTGGAGCAAATGTCCGATACCGGAGATATTGAGGTAGTAGTAGACCGCATTATTACCGCAAACCCCAGCGTTGTTGCAGATTATAAAAATGGAAAACAAAAAGCATTAATGTTCTTAGTTGGGCAAGTGATGAAAGAAACCAAAGGAAAAGTAAACCCTGAAATTGCAACTGAAATGCTGACCGGAAAATTAAGAGATCAATAAAAAAGCAAGGCATTGTTTTGCGCGGGTATCTTGCCTTGCGGCGCTCCTCGCCCCTCCGAGGCTCGTCACTGACGCTCGATTCTCGCTCTTCTTCACTACGTGAAGAATCCGTGGCCGCTCGAATCTCGAGTCCCGCTCCGGCAAATACCACGCGCACAACATTGTGTATCTATTTTTGAGAAAGCACTTCGTCGAGAGGTGTGTTATTTATAAATATTTCGACAGATTTTACTGTAGAGAACTGTAACGCTGTTTTCGTAAGCTGTTCTTCAACACGAGGGCTGTCACACGTACCACCTAATTGCAATTGGCCAGTAAGTTTGATTGTTGCAACACCATTTTCGTCAATGGTGGCACTTTCTACAGAAAGAGTTGATTGATATAACGCATTGTATAAACCAGATTCACCAATATATTGATCTTTTATATTCAGTAATTCTTTATAGGTGTTGTATAGTGGTTGTTGCGTTTTTTCAATCTCACGATCAACCGACACAAGACTATCACCGCAGCCAATTTTTTCTCCTGATTTTCCATTATCTTCTAAAGCAACAAAATATAATTTAACCATTTGAGTTGCATTGTTGTTTGAAGAAGGAGTGGGTGTGATTGTAGCACGAGAATTTATTATTTGATTTGTATTCGTTTCTTGTTCTGTTTTATTGCAAGCGGCACCAATCAACAATATAGAGGTAAGAAGTAAAAGAGAAGCTAAATATTCTTTTTTCATAGGATATATGAATTTTTTAATAAATCTTTACTCATAAGTAATCTTTTTACTATCACGCAAGTGTACCATATAATCTCCATGCATCACAATCAGTAATGGTAATTTGTACAAAGTTCCCAATAGTAGATGAATTTCCAACAAATTCTATAGATTTTAACCCTTCTGTTCTTCCTAACATTTTACCGGATTTTCGACTGTGTGTTTCTACCAAAACTGGAATTGTTGTGCCGACGATTTTTTTGTTATTTTGTAACGCTGTCTCTTTTAATATTTCTGTTAAACGTTTTTCTCGTTCTTTTTTGATACTTTTTGGTACAGAATCTTCAAAACGACGTTCTGCCATAGCGCCCGGGCGAGGGGAGTATTGTGCGATAAATGCCAAATCATATTTGCCACGTTGCATGGCAGTCACAGTGTCTTGAAATTGTTCTTCAGTTTCACCACAAAACCCAACAATAATATCAGTTGAAACAGTAAGCCCTGGCATTTTAGCGTGTGCGGCATCAAGCAGCTGCATATATTTTTCTCGCGTATAGCGGCGGTTCATTTTTTTGAGCACATCATTGTTTCCAGATTGCAGTGGAAGATTCAAGTATTTTGCAAGCGAATTGTATTGTGCTTGAACATCTAAAACTTCTTCAGTCATGTCTTGTGGGTGGGGGCTTGTATAATGAACCCATAATCTGCGGTCGGAAGCATCTCCCATTTCACCAATGCATCGCAGCAATTCAGCAAACGAAATTTCGTTTTTCGGTTTATCTAACCCATATGAATTTACATTTTGCCCAAGCAATGTCATTTGTTTGTATCCTGCATCAATGAGTTGTTTTATTTCAGCAAGAATTTCGGAAGAAGGTCTTGAAACTTCTTTGCCACGTGTATATGGAACAGCGCAGTAGGTACAAAATTTGTTACACCCATTTTGGATAGGAACCAATGCAGTAAATGTTGAAGTGCGTTTTGGAGCAATTTCCCAAAACGATTGAGGAAGCGCAGTGCCATATTCTTTCAAGAGTGAAGGAAGTGTATAAATTTGATCAATTTTTAAAACAATATCAAACGTTTTCAAAAATTTTTTTTCATCTGTAGGCAAAATACAGCCAGAAACAAATGTTATGAGGTGTTCTGTATTTTTTCGTTTATTCCACTTGTGTACTTTTCCATACACACGGTCAATAGCTGATTGGCGAATAGAGCAGGCAACAATGCCAACCAAGTTGGCTTCTTCTTCAGAGTTTGCTTTTTCGTAGCCTATAGATTCTAAAACAGCGGCAATGCGTTCAGCATCGGCCTTATTTGTGGCGCACCCTAAAGGAAGAAGAAAATACTTCATAATAGCCACACTGTAACAAGAAAATACTTCTGGGTCAAAGGACTATACATGCATGTGTTTTCTGTATTTTTTGTCCATAAAAAGAGGATATACAAACTGTTGACAATACGGTAAAATCACGGTATAGTTATATATTACTATTATTTTTGCAATTATTTTTATATGGAAGAAAAACAATCACAAATGAGCCAGAAAGCACCCTTGCCAGTTGATGCTGTTATTGGTATTACCTACAATTGCAATTCTCGATGTGTCATGTGCGATATTTGGAAAATGGATCCACATGAATTATTGAAAGTAGAAGATTTAAAAAAATTACCTCTTACATTGAAAGATGTAAATATTTCAGGCGGAGAACCGTTTCTTCATAAAGATATTGTGGCAATGGTCAAAACAGTCCGAGAACGTTTGCCAAAGGCGCGTATTGTTATTTCTTCAAATGGATTTGCTACGGAGCTGATTAAAAAACGTATAAAAGAAATTGTACACTCTGTTCCAGATATTCGTGTGGCAATTTCTATTGATGGAATGCAACAGGTACATGATGAGACACGAAAAATTCCAGATGGTTTTAATAAATGTATGGCAACAATTGATATGTTGAAACAGGTGGGTGTAAAAAGTATTCGTATTGCATTTACTGTCATGACTCACAATATTGCAGAGTTACCAAAAGTATATGATTTGGCGCAAGAGAAGGGGATTGAATTTACGATGGCGTTTGCGCAAAGTTCAGATTTTTATTTTGGGTCAAAACAAAATTACGAACACCCAGATCCCGAATTATTAAAAAAAGGTTTTGAGCATGTGATTGTGTCAGAATTGCAATCATGGCATCCAAAACGGTGGGCACGAGCATTTTTTGCCTATGGATTATATCAGTTTGCTATCTCTCAAGAACAACCTCTTCCATCCCATCCGGGAACTGATTTTTTCTATTTAGATCCAAATGGATATGTGTATCCTTCGGTAATCCATTTTTATAAAATGGGGGACATAAAACAAGTACACACATTTGAAGAAATGTGGCATGGAGAACAGGCGGAATCAGCACGAAAAAAAGTAAAAGAAAGCAAGCGTCAATATTGGATGATTTGTACGGCACGTACTGCTATTAAACGCCACCCATTATATGTGATTGGTTGGATTATGAAAAATAAATTTTCTTCATCTGCGCTTTTGTCAGCTTGATACACATGAAAAAAGGTGCTGTTGTATAGACGCTGCATACAACGTCTGTACTTGAAAAATAGACTTGCACATGCATAATCGAATTTTTTTTGATATACTGTCGTTATGGAATCGAGTCCCTCCTTTTTTACATTGATCCGATCATCGGTGCGCACACGTGTTCTTGCAACGTTTTTTATAGTGGTGTGGGCAATAATTGGAATAGTACTGTTAACTATAGAGCCGTTGTATTTTTTTATATGGTGTTTGGCACTGATTTGTGTGATTTTTTTTGCTTCATTTGCTATTACTGCTTTATATGCTATGGCAATATTTCATCCATTTTTGGAATTACAAATGGTGTATGGGTCATTCAATGTACCGTTTGTGGACATGATTGGGCTGTTCGCATTTATTGGTTGGACAATACGCACTGTGTTTACGTTGGTTGATGCGCCTTCAGCTTGGAAACATATTCGGTGGTGGGGCGCGCCATTATTTTGTGCGTGGATTATTGTAGCATGTATATCAGCTTTTCGAGTGCCGGTTGACCAATTGCTGAGCCTGAAGTATGTATTACGACCATTAGGATTTTTTTATTTGATTTTTGTTTTCTTTCCACTGAATATCATTCAATCAAAAAAAACCCTTCATTACTTATTATATATATTATTTGGTGTGAGTATTGTTATTGCATTGTATGGATTGTATGGTTTTGGATTAAGTTTTATCAATCCCAATATCCCCAGACGTGTGAGCCCTGTTTCTCTTTTTGGTTTTACACCATTGGGAGGAAGCCACAATATGATTTCTGATAGTATGATTGTGACTATCCCGATTGGTTTATATTTACTTTCAAAAGTGCGTAAAATTCAGCATCAAAAATGGATTTTTTTAGGATTGCTATTAATGATTAGTACTACTTTATTTACATTTTCGCGCACAGGCTGGCTTGCATTATTGATTGAATTGTTCATCTTTATCATCTTTGAGTTTCGCTGTCATATACAAAAAATGATTCGCTATACGTTAGCAACATTTTTTATTATCCTTCCCGTAGTTCTTTATATGTTTTATTTTTCATTCGGTACGGAAATCGTTAGTTCATCAAATTATAATCGTTCGCTTTTAAATGATGTTGCATGGGAGATGTTTCGTGATGCGCCATTTTTTGGCACTGGTCCCGGAACATTTATGACGCATGTTTCTTTGAATCATATCTATATAGTAGAATTTGGCGCACCTTTAGATGCGCACGGATTTATTCAAAAAGTAGGTGGCGAATTAGGGTTATTTGGTTTGATAATATATATTGGGTTGTTAGCCTATGTAGTCTATACTATTTATCATGCGTATCGCCTTGTTCGAATGAAAGAAGGAGAAGAAACAGATGCTTTTTTGTTATTATCCTTGTTGTTACTTGCGTGCGGAAGTATTTTTACTCAATTATTTCAAACCTCTTATTTTGTGGGAAAAATATGGTTTCCTCTTGGTATTGCGGTAGCTGGCGCTCTTCTCATGCAAAAGAAATATTCTCTCAAAAGAAATGGATAAACGAATTCACATCATACATATTATTGATAATATCAGTGGTATTGGTGGCGCCGAACGAATGTTGTTTGAATTAGTCACACGATTTCCAAAAGATCGATTTGACTGTGAAGTTATTGGACTTGGTGGTACAAAAGAAGATTATTATTTTCGTGAGCTTGTACAAAACAATATTCCCGTTCGGATTATTCCGAAAAAATCAAAATGCGGAATACGGATGTTTTTTGAATTAGTACAGTATTTTCGGAAGAGTCGGCCGGATATTGTGCATACCCATTTATTTGCTTCAGACGTGTGGGGAGGGTATGCGGCATATCGTGCCCAGGTACCAATTATCATTTCTACAGAGCATAATATTAATAAAAATGAAGGGTGGGTTAAACACCGCTTGAAGTGTGTCATACATCATAAGATTCAAGCTATTGTTGCTATTTCTCATGCTGTTGAGCACTATATAGTACAGTATTGTTCGTCTGTTCGTTCGAAAATACTTGTGATTCCCAATGGTATTGATGTTCATCGGTTTTCAAGACCACATACATATCAGAAAAAATCAGTCCCTGTTATTGCAGTGGTCGGACGTTTAGAAGAACAAAAAGGTCATATTGATTTATTGCATGCTCTTTCTTTTGTTCATCAGCCATTGTTACTTCGTATTATTGGAGAGGGCAGTTTACACCGCCAAATTCAACAGCAGGCACAACAGTTATCAAAAACACACGAGATACGTTTAGAAGGTACGCGTACAGGTACAGATTTAGAAAAAATATACGCAGACGCTGATGTGGTGATAGTGCCATCGCGGTGGGAAGGGTTTGGATTAGTTGCATTGGAAGCGATGGCAGCCGGCTGCCCAGTACTTGTTTCAGATGTTGATGGTTTACGAGAGTGCGTTGAACAGGGGAAAACAGGTTTGCGTGTTAACATGCAACAACCACAACGTGTTGCTGAAGTTCTTCAACAATTCTTAAAAGATTCGTCACTGCGTCAACAGTTGGGAGAAGCTGCAAGAATTGCCGTTGCCAAAAAATATAGTATAGAATATGTGGTTAAAAAATATATTCATTTATATGAATCATTTTTATGAACATATTGCAAGTCAATAAATTTTTTTATATGAAAGGAGGAAGCGAGCGATACTTTTTTGATATTAGCGCAGCGTTAGAACGAGCAGGGCATACGGTAGTGCATTTTTCTATGAAGCATCCACAGAATAATCCATCACGCTATAGTAATTATTTTATTGATGAAATTGATTTTCAACAACATAAAACTTTGAGTAAAGCAGTACATTTTTTGTATTCAACTGAAGCTGCACAAAAAATTCGAAAGCTTGTATTGGATACACAGCCAGATATTGCTCATTTACATAATATTTCACATCAGTTGACTCCCTCCATTATTTTTACGTTAAAATCCATGGGAATTCCGATTGTTCAAACAGTGCATGATTTTCAACTCATTTGTCCAAATTATCAGTTATTTACAGAAAAAAACATATGTGAACGATGTAAATATCATCGGTATTGGAACGCAATCAAACATCGATGTGTTCAACAGTCAACTATAGGTTCATCACTTTCCGCGTTCGAGATGACGATGCATCAATGCATACTACGTTCGTATAAAACAGGAGTTGATCGTTTTATTTCACCTTCTCGTTTTTTACAAAATACGTTGGTTGAATGGGGGTGGGATCGTTCAAAAATAGTATATATTCCTCATTTTGTTCGAAAAATGCATCAATTGCCGGTAAAGAAAAAAAATCAAGTGGTATTCGTTGGAAG
>Ga0208373_1002991_pt1 | contig 17391 bp, 16 predicted proteins | sample RifOxyC2_FD_184036 | JGI IMG/M metagenome (GOLD analysis project Ga0208373, IMG submission 184036) | Soil microbial communities from Rifle, Colorado - Rifle Oxygen_injection C2 (SPAdes) | ecosystem: Environmental > Terrestrial > Deep subsurface > Rock core/Sediment | place: Rifle, Colorado...
CAGGTTGAGTCTTTGCTCTGCCTGCTTTTTTTGATTGTTATAATTATTTATCATGGCTACGTACTTTAAATAGTAAAAATTTTTACTTTTGCTATCAAGGTATGAGCCAAATGGCACAAATAGGAATGCTGTATTGAATTAATATAACAACTCTATCGCATAGCGATTAAATATTAGTAGAACTCGAATTCCCGCTACCACGCTTATCTCGTAGAGATTATATATTAGTAGAAAATGACCTATAGCACCCATCTGTTATCCAGTAGGGATTATATATTCAATTACGAATTACGGATTACGAATTACGAATCAAAGACCCTTCGACTTCGCTCAGGGTGACATTACTGGCATTACAGAAAAATATATATAACCACAATTATTGACTTTCAACTTTTGACTTTTGACTTTCCACTTTCTACTTTCGACTTTTGACTTTAGACTTTTGACTTTCGACTTTTGACTTTCCACTTTTGACTTTCCACTTTCTACTTTCGACTTTTGACTTTCGACTTTTGACTTTTGACTTTTGACTTTCCACTTTTGACTTTCCACTTTCTACTTTCGACTTTTGACTTTCCACTTTTGACTTTCGACTTTTGACTTTCCACTTTTGACTTTCGACTTTTGACTAACTCATTGCGCCCATGCACACAAGTGCATATCTGCGGAGTTAACCATCAGTTTATGAGTCGGTAAAATCCTGATGGTAAATCCTTGGTTACCGGTGCCGTTGCATATATATTCGCCTTCGTAATGATGAAGATGGTCTTCCGATTTAATCAGTTTCAAATCCTTGAAGTTTGTGTCAATCAACTCACCTTCATGGTTCACAGTGCCATAAAACACCTGTGCAACTACATCAGCAGGAGTTAGTTTGCCAAGATGCACACGTGCCGATACATGGATGGATTTACCGACAAAGAATTCATTATCTTCTTCTGTGGAAACATCAATTATTTCAACTTCACCCCAATGATCCCTGATTGAATTTTTCCAGCCATTTAATAAAACTGCATTTTTTGCATTTTCGGCGGTTAGAGTTTTATAATTTTTTATTGCAGACAAATAATATTTGGTAGAATATTCCTTTACCATCCTCGTTGTTGAGAAATTCCATGCAATAGATTTAATGCACGATTTCATATAAGTTACCCACTTGTCAGGCACCCTGCCAAGGCTTGACCTGTCGTAAAACATAGGAACAATGACCTGTTCGAGCAAGTCATATAATGAAGACGCTTCAATAATATTCTGCTCGTCATAATTTGCATATTCCTCACCATGTCCTATTGCAAAGCCATTTGTGCCGTTGTAAGCTTCATCGAACCAACCATCGAGAATGCTCAGATTGAGTGTGCCGTTTAATGCCGCCTTCATACCGCTTGTACCGCTTGCTTCCATTGGTTTGATTGGTGTGTTGAGCCAGATATCACATCCTTTTACCATGTACCTTGAAATCACCATATCATAGTCTTCGAGAAAGACAACATGACGCTCCAATCCGTATTCACGAACTTTATAAATGATAGATTGAATAACTTCCTTGCCTTGGGTATCATGCGGATGAGCTTTTCCTGCAATTATTATCTGCACAGGCCTATCGAATTTTTTCAGAATTTCAGCAAGTCTTTCCATGTTAGAAAACAATAGTGTTGCTCTTTTATAAGTGGCAAATCTGCGTGCAAATCCTATGGTCAGGGCATCCGGGTCAAGATATTCATTAATTTTACTAACTTGTTCCGGTGTAAGAAAAGATTTTTGCCTCTTAATTAAATAATCCCTTGCAAACAGAATCATTCTTACTCTTCTTCTTTGCTTTTCCCTCCAAAGTTCTTCGTTTGGTATAATATCTATTTTTGACCATATATCCTCAAGATCTGTCTCTGTCTTCCATCTTGGTGATAAATAACGGTCGTAAAGTTCGGCAAACTCCCTTGCAACCCAAGTCAATGTATGAATACCATTAGTTATATTTCCAATTGGCACCTCATCAACAGGAAAGCACTGCCACAATTGATGCCACATGTTTCTCGATACAATTCCATGCAGCTTGCTGACACCATTATGATAACCTGTCAATCGCAATCCGAGAATAGTCATCGAGAAACTTTCATCAGGATTAAACTCTGAAGGTTGGCCAAGAAAATAAAATTCTTCTTTTTTCAATCCAAGCGATTTATAATAATTCTGCAAATAGGCTTCCATTCTGTCAACCTTGAAGGCTTCATTACCTGCAGGAACAGGAGTGTGGGTTGTAAAGACCGAAGATGATTTGGTTATCTGCTTTGCCGAATGAAAATCCATTTTGTATTTTTCCATATACCCTTTTGTTCTTTCAAGCAAAGCAAACGCAGCATGGCCTTCATTAATATGATATACTGTCGGCTCGATATTTAGTGCTTTTAAAGCTCTCACACCACCAATTCCAAGAACGATTTCCTGCTGAATTCTTGTTTCACGTGTACCGCCATAGAGCTGGTCTGTAATGTCTCTGTATTCATCTAATGAATTTTCTTCAATGTTAGTATCGAGAAGATAAAGTGGTACTCTGCCTATTTGTAATTTCCACACCTGGGCGAAAGCCTTTGCAAGTGGTAAATCAACGTCAATAATAACAGGCTCGTCATTTTTGTCTCTCATTAAAGTAATAGGCATCGAATAAAAATCATTAAATATATATTGCTCATTTTGCCAACCGCTTTGGGTGAGCCTTTGCCTGAAATACCCTTGCTGGTATAGTAATCCGACAGCTATCAAAGGCAAGCCAAGGTCGCTTGCACTTTTCAGATGGTCCCCCGATAATACACCTAAGCCGCCTGAATAGTTTGGAAAACTTTCATTTATACCGTATTCCATACTGAAATACACTATGGAGCCTTTTCCATTTATGTTTACTGTATCATACCAGGTTTGGGCTTCCATGTAATTTCTGAATTTGTCATAAATGTAATCCAGAAAGCTGGTAAAATCGGTTTGTTCGGAAAGTTTTTCCAATTCAACCTGACTAAGTTTATTCATCAGCAGAACGGGATTATGATTGGCTTCTTCCCAAAGCTTTCGGTTTATTCTGACGAATAATTCCTTCGCTTCCGAATTCCAGCACCACCAGTAATTATATGCGAGTTCTTTGAGTTTAGCTATTTTTTTTGGTAAATGGGATGTTACAATGAAACTATGAACAGGCTTCATATATATTTACTCCAAAAATCATAAAATTAAATTATGTAATTTACGTATCAGAAAAGATAATGATTTTTCTTTTAATTACCATTATTTTGTTTTTAGAATTAAAAAATATGTTAAAAGACAATATCATTCTGGGTGACTCGAATTTGTCCGAAATTCAGGAGGCAGTCAGGCTTCTGAACGAAGGGGAAATAATTGGATTCCCTACAGAAACCGTATATGGAATTGGAGGGGATATTTTTAATGAGGAAGCTGTAAATAAAATTTTTGAAATTAAAAACAGACAGCTCAACCTCCCTTTATCCGCTCATTTGTCTTCTATTTCGGACATTGAAGATGTAGCTTTCGATGTACCGGATGAATTTTTCATCCTTGCAGACAAGTTTCTTCCCGGGCCATTAACTATTATTTTGAAAAAAAAGAAAAGTATTCCCGATTCCGTTACATCGGGACTTAAGACAATCGGAATCAGAGTGCCTGACAACAAAATTATTCATAAATTATTAGAAGAATTTGGAAAACCGCTTGCAGCTTCATCTGCAAACTTATCAGGCAAAAGGCCCGCATTGACTTCTGAAGAAGTAATAACCTATTTCCCTGAAGGTATTTCTCTAATATTAGATGGAGGCAGATGCAGATATTCACAGGAATCCACAGTAATCAGCCTGGTTGAGTTCCCTCCCCTGCTCATTCGCGAAGGTGTCATCAGAACGGGAATACTCGAGGATATTTTGAAAGTGAGATTCGGGAAGTGACTAATCTTATTGGTGTCCGTATTGTAAATAAACACCTCAAATAATAAAATTTATTATATTTGTTACTTTTTTATATAAATTTACAACTTAAATGATTGAAAGAAATGTAACTGTTAGAAACAGGGCAGGATTACACACAAGGCCTGCGGCAGCACTCGTAAAACTTGCTGCTAAATTTAAATCTGAAATATTCTTAATAAGGGACGGGTTTTCAATAAACGCAAAAAGCATCATAGGAGTTATGACTCTTGCCGCAGAGCAAGGTTGTGAGCTCGTACTAAAGATAAATGGCTTTGACGAAAGTAATGCGGTTGATGAATTAGCCGAATTTTTTGAATCAGGTTTTGGGGAACAATAAATAATAAATAATGATTGGCGAAAAAACATCGAAAATTTTTCCGGTTTCATTGCTTGGGGCTCAACATCCGGCGAAAAATGAAAGTGATGAATTAGTGCTAAAAGGCATTCCCTCCTCTCCGGGGATTGCTTTTGGTAAGGCTTTTGTTTTGAAACCGGAAGTTCTAATCATACCAAACATTCAAATTCCACCGGAAAAAATCCCAAATGAAATTGAAAGGCTGGAATCAGGGCTTCAGGCTATGATAAATGAAATTCAGACAGCACTCGATAAAGTTAAATCCGAATCACAAAATATTAGTGCCATACTCGAGACAAATCTTTTGATATTGAATGATGAATATATCTTAAATTCAATTAGAGAAAGAATAAAAAATTGTTTTTCCGCCGAAAGCGCAGTTATTCAGGAATATGACAATCAAATAAAATTTTTTAAAAATTCCATGGATAATATTCTACAGGAACGTTCTTATGAACTTGAACATCTCAGGGATAAACTTCTTGCAAACATCAGGAAGAAAATCACAAGTTATAAAATACCTGAAAATTCTATTATCGTTGCACAAGCTATCACTCCGACTGATGTAGTGAATTTCAAGGAATCAAAAGTTAAGGGAATCATCACCGAGGCTGGTGGTATTGCTTCTCACAGCTCTTTGCTTGCACGTTCATTTGAAATACCATCCGTCATTGGAGTCAGAGATGCACTTAAGTTAATCAAAAGAAAAGATTGTGTATTAATTGACGGATATGCAGGTTTAATAACAATTAATCCTTGTGACGAAAGTAAAAAATTATTCGAAGAAAGAATATCAAAAGAATCAAGCCACAAGCGGGAACTCGGTGAATTGATAAAACTACCTTCAATTACACTGGATGGAGTTCCAATAAAACTTTTAGCAAATATTGATTCACCCGATGATGTCAAATCCGCAATTTTGGTTGACAGCGATGGAATTGGTTTGGTGCGAACGGAAAATCTTGTCATGTCTTTAAAAAGATTCCCCGACGAGGAAGAACAATTTACATGGTACAAGGAAATTGCCGATAGGGCTTATCCCAATCCTGTAGTTCTCAGGGCTTTCGATATAGGAAGTGACAAGTATTTGGAAGGGCTTCCGCACCTTGAAAAAAATCCTGCACTTGGTTTCAGGGGTATCAGGTTTTTACTTCACAGGGAAGATATTTTCTCAAATCAGCTTAGAGCATTCCTCAGAGCATCTGCAAATAAAAATTTGAAAATCATGCTTCCGATGATTTCAACCATATCCGAAATTGAACAATCGAAAGCCATATTGGAAAAGTGTAAAAACGAGTTGAGGGAAAAAGACATTCCTTTTGATATCAATGTTCCTTTAGGCATAATGATTGAAACACCTTCTGCAGCACTTCTGGCAGACAGATTCGCGGAAGTTGTTGACTTTTTCAGTATTGGAACAAATGACCTTACCCAATATACCCTTGCCGTGGACAGGTCAAATGAACTTGTAACCGATTTGTATGATACATTTCATCCATCCGTACTGAAACTGATTAAAGGAATTGTTGATGCGGCAAAATCCAGGAAAATCCCGGTCAGCATTTGCGGTGAACTTGCAGGACATGCTGCTGCAACTAACTTTCTTGTCGGAATAGGGATTGATGAGCTAAGTGTGCCTCCTGTAATTCTCCTTGAGCTTAAAAAGAGAATAAGGGAATTGAAATTCAAAAAAGCAAAGAAAACCGCAAAGGATATAATTTCAAGTTCCTCTTCATCCGATTTAATGAAATTACTTGAGATTATTTAGATACCTTTTCATCATTTTATAAATTTTGCCATTGTAATAAAATATGTGATATTGAATCACTTAATTAAATAATTGAAAATATATAAATGAATGATAAATTATCAAATACTATAAAAATTTTACCTGATTTCATTGCAAATCAAATTGCCGCGGGTGAAGTTGTACAAAGGCCTGAATCAGTGGTTAAGGAGCTTGTCGAAAATTCTCTCGATGCAGGTGCTGACTCTATTGCTGTAATTGTCAAGGGAGCTGGAAAACAACTTATCCACGTTTACGATAACGGACAGGGAATGACAAAAGATGATTTGTCACTTTCATGCAAACGCCATGCAACCAGTAAAATATTTTCTCAGGATGACCTCGAAAATATCAGAACATTCGGTTTCCGCGGCGAAGCACTCGCATCAATAAGTTCCATAGCAAACGTTGAAATCAGAACAAGGACTGAAAACGAACATACGGGTTGGAAACTCGTTGCTGAACCAATGAAAGATGACATTATGGAACCCTGCAATACAGACAAAGGCACACAGGTTTTTGTTAGAAATTTGTTTTATAATGTTCCTGCCAGAAGAAAGTTCCTCAAGACAGACTTGACCGAATTCAGGTATATCTCAGACACAATGCTCAAATTCGCTTTATTAAACCATCCGGTAAGGTTCACATTTTATGATGATGATGTACTAATATTTGATGTTCACCCTGATACAATCGAAAAGAGAATTGCAGATATATTGGGTGAGAAAACAGCAGGTTCCCTTATGCCTGTATTTATTGAAAACGAGGGAATTGAGATTTCAGGTTTTGTCGGACAGCCTCATCTTGCAAAACAATCGCGAACAGGACAATATCTTTACCTGAACGGTAGGAGTATTCAGAGTAAATCGCTCAGCTATGCTGTCTTTTCAGCTTATGAACATCTCTTGGAAAAAAATGCAAATCCCTTTTTCATCATCAATATAAACGTTGACCCGCATACTGTTGATGTTAACGTTCATCCCCAAAAGCATGAGGTCAAATTCGATGATGAAAGGTATGTTTATAAACTAATTAACAATGCTGTAACCGAAACGTTAAGGCAGAACAATCTTGTACCTGAAATCAGAATCAAAGAGATGGAATCCGTCTCTCCAATAGAAACTATGAAATCAAGCGGTGATTCTTCAGAATATATAATGGTAAACAAAGTTACAGGCGAAGTAATTAATCATACACAACAAACAATTGCTCCAAGCCATTCACAAGGATTCAAAAAACCCGGTTTTCAGCATGGCGAATACAAGCATTATGCCCGTGGTAATTTCCAGCAAAACATCAATAAGCCATCTGACTCTCAGGCTTATGAAAAACTTTTTTCAGATTCAAATAAAACTACGTTCCAATTCGACAGCGTTACACCTGTTGTTGATAAAGCCGATTTGAGCGAGCATTTCGATAAGCCTGATTCTATGTTCTGGCAATTGCACAACAAATACATATTCACACAAACCGTAAAGGGATTGATGATGATTGACCAGCACGCCGCCCATGAACGTGTATTATATGAACGGGCAATCAAAGCTATGAATAAGGAGTTTTCTTACACTCAGAATCTTCTTTTTCCTATCATAGCAAAAATTACAACTTCTGAAATTTCAATAATTAAAGAATTAGTTGACGATATGTTAAATCTTGGGTATTTATTAGAAATAAAAGAACCTGATACCATCGAACTAAAAGGAGTGCCCCTGGATGTCAGGAATGGCCTTGAATTATCATCCCTTAAAGAAATAATTGAAAACTACATTGATACACAAAAAGTAAGCCACACCAACAAAAGAGACAGCCTTGCAGCAAGTTATAGTTGTAAAGCAGCAATTAAATCAGGTGATTATTTATCGAAAGAAGAAATGAAAAAACTACTAAAAGATTTATTTAAGTGCAACAATCCTTTTTCCTGCCCTCACGGAAGGCCTGTTATAATCCAAGCCAGGCTTGATGAGTTTGATAAAAGATTTGGCAGAATCGGTTAATTAACCCCTTCTGAATTATCAACTCTTATTGATTATTAATTATTATTTTAGTGAGCAATAATTTTTAATTTTCAATTTTACAATTTCCAGTCAATTTAAATTTTTAATGTTTTATTAGAAATGAACTTGACTACATTTTGCAAATTAATTACTTTAGACCCTCACAACTACTAATCAATAAAAATCTTGAAAATTTATTCATTGAAAATTCATTGAAAATTAAAAAAATTGGAAATTGGAAATTTTTCTTCTTAAATTCAATAATGTTATAATACATTAATTATTATATAAAATAATTTGATTATATCTCCTCAAAATATTAACTTACATATTAATTAAAATCAAGGGACAATTATTTCAAAAATAAATACATAAGGTGCTTAATGAAAAATCTATTCTATACTATTCTTATTCTATTTACCGGTTTATTAATAATTAACGGATGTCTTACAGTTGAGAAAAAAGAGTACAAGGTCAAATTAACAGGTCCAAACTCAGGTAAGGGGACAATAAAATATATTAATATTGTGTCCCAGAAAGATGACGGAAAAGATGTATCAATGAAAGATTTTGCAGAGCTTATCACAGATTACATCGAAGGCGATAAAATACAAAATGATTTTCCCGGCATATCAAATGTGAACAAAAAAATCTTTGAAGAAAATGGTGTATTATGTGCTGAATTTTCCTTCGACTTCGACAGCCTTCATCAAATCAAGCTTTTCAAATATGACAAGGACAGTCCTTACATGCTCATGGTCAAAGAAAGTTTTAATAACGAAGAATACGAAGAATCTGACGGTGAGTATAATATTAATAATATGCAAATCATTTTCTGGAAAAAAATTACGAAAGAATTTTATTGGAAAACAAAAATGTCCGGTGACATGAGTAATACTATAAGTCTTCTTGACCAATATAAATCCTGGGAAAAAAATAAAAATAAATAGGATTTTTCTGATTTCAGGTTTAATTATTATCCGAATTGTTAATTGTGAATTGTTAATTTACTGAAATGATTGTAGTAACAGACAATATCAGGTTTGCAGAGCAGTACATTGAAGAACAAATAACCTGGAAAAGAGTTGAACTGAACGAACTTAATGACAACATCAGGTTACTCGTTTCAAGAATGTTTAATACCCGTTTTTTTTATGTTACTGAAATCGAGAGGCGTTCGACATGGAGATACCTCTTTGCAGTCGAATACATACCAGAATCCCAGTATGACATTCTGATTAATACCGTGCATGATTATAATGACCTTCCCGGCAGGATTCTTTGTTTAGCAGGTTCAGGCGATAAATTCCACGGATATAAAAACCGTGAATGGATTAGCAAACTCGGCAATATTCATTTATCAATATATTTATCTCCACACCTTGAAGTACAGCATTTCGGAGTCGGATTCCTTATTCTTTCTGCTGTTTCCGTACTCCAGGCCATTGACTCTATCAAGGGATTGAAAGAAAAAGCATATATTAAATGGGTAAATGACATTCTAATTGACGGAGCAAAAGTCAGTGGTGTACTTGCTCACGCTCAGGTTCAGGGAAATGCCGTTACGGATGCTGTTCTTGGTATTGGTTTAAATGTTGAGGCTGTTCCTTATGTCGAACCGACACCTTTTGTCCCTATGGTTACTACATTGGCAAATCATATTGATAATAAGAATGATTGCAGTATGAAAATCGTTTTCAATTTTTTATTAAAGTATTTAGAAAAAAATTACAGCATACTTCTTAGTGAAAAATATTCTGAGTTATTGAAAATTTACAAAGACAGGTCGAATATTATCGGCAAAAATGTAAAGATTTGGTCTGATGTATATGCAGGTACTCCTTCTTTGATTGCAGAGGGGAAATTGTTGGATATTGGTAATGACCTTGAATTGATTATCGAAGGACATAAAACGCCTGTAATTACAGGCAGGCTCGAATTAATTTAATTAAAAATTAATAATTCACAATTAACAATTTCGGTTAATAATTCTTCAAACTCATTTATCAAATTTTTTATAAAATATTTAATTATTAATTGCTCTTGACTACTCACCGACAATCTGAACCACTACATTTCTGCTCCTGCTCCTGTTGTCGAAGTCAACAAGAATAATTTGCTGCCATGTACCAAGTATGGTTGCTCCTTTTATGACAGGAAAAGAAAAAAATGATTTCATAATTGCCGCTCTTAGATGTGAAAATCCATTGCCATCGCCCCATGTCAGGTTGTGTTTATATTCATCATCCATTGGAATCAATTTTTCATAAAATGTTTTTAAATCCTGAACAGCTCCGGGTTCAAACTCTGTTGTCGTTATTCCGCATGTAGAACCCGGGCAAAACACAAGCACATTCCCATGACTGATTAAGCTGGTTTTTAAAATATTCATAACCGAATCAGTAATGTTTACAATGTCGTTGTATCCTTTTGTCTTCACACTGAAATTATTACTATAAACCATCACACACCTCAAGAAAACATTATTAAATCAAAAATAATATTATTAATTTAAATGTTTTTTTATTGATAATGAACAAATATTGTCCGAATAATTAAGATGAATAAATTTGAGCTTGTATCCAGTTATAAGCCATCCGGCGACCAGCCAAAAGCCATAAATGAGCTTATGGAAGGTCTTGCTCGCGGTGACAAACACCAGGTTCTGCTTGGTGTAACAGGCTCCGGGAAGACCTTTACAATTTCAAATGTAATTCAGGAAATACAAAAACCGACTCTTGTAATATCTCCAAACAAAACTCTTGCGGCTCAATTATACAGCGAATTCAAAGCCTTCTTCCCGAATAATGCAGTCGAATATTTTATTTCATATTATGATTACTATCAACCCGAAGCATACATACCTACAACCGATACATATATTGAAAAAGATTTTTCAATCAATGATGAAATAGACCGCCTAAGGTTAAGAACGACAAGTTCTATAGTCGAAGGAAGAAATGATGTTATTGTCGTCGCATCAGTAAGCTGTATTTATAGCATAGGTCGTAAAGAAGATTTCCTCGCATATATTTTTCCTCTGAAAGTCGGACAGAAAATAACCCGCCAGGACTTACTTTACAAGCTGACAGACCTGCATTACAGCCGTAACGATTATGAATTTTCCCGCGGCACATTTCGTGTCAGGGGTGATGTTGTGGATGTCATCCCTGCTTATGAAGACCAGACTGCCTTAAGAATAGAACTCTTCGGAGATGAAATCGAAAAACTAACTTACGTTGATGCACTGACAGGAAAAACTAAATCTGCAACCGAATCAATCGTGCTCTACCCTGCAAAGCTTTTTGTAACTCCCGAAGACAGATTGCTGGATGCTATGACAGCAATCCGCGAAGAATTAATCGAAAGACTTAAAGTGCTTCGTTCACAGGATAAATTAATTGAAGCACAACGACTGGAGCAGAGAACACTCTTCGACCTCGAAATGATGAAGGAAGTAGGCTACTGTTCAGGTATCGAAAATTACTCCATGCATCTTACCGGAAGAAATTTTGGTGAAACCCCCGAATGTCTCTTTCATTATTTTCCCGAGGACTACTTGCTGATTATTGATGAGAGCCACGTTACCGTTCCACAGCTCAGGGCTATGTATAACGGTGACAGAAGCCGCAAGCAAACCCTGGTAGAGCATGGTTTCCGTTTGCCTTCTGCACTCGAAAACCGCCCACTGAAATTTGATGAGTTCGAGTCTCTTGTCAACAAGGCGATTTATGTCAGTGCTACTCCCGGACCTTATGAACTCGATAAAACAGCAGGTGCAATTGTCGAACAGGTGATTAGGCCCACAGGTTTGCTTGACCCGGAAATCAGCATCAGGCCTGTCAGGAACCAAATTGATGACCTGCTGAATGAGATTCACCTGAGAACTGCGAAAGGCGAAAGAGTGCTTGTTACTACTCTCACCAAGCGAATGTCCGAAGACCTTACCGAGTATCTCCAGAATCTTCAAATCAAGGTTGCGTATATTCATTCGGATGTCGAGACTCTCGAAAGAGTTGAAATCATTCGCAACCTGAGAATCGGAGAAAACGATGTTCTCGTTGGTGTTAATCTTCTGCGTGAAGGATTAGACCTGCCCGAGGTTTCTCTCGTTGCCATTCTTGATGCTGACAAGGAAGGTTTTCTCCGAAGTGAACGTTCACTCATGCAGACTGCTGGCAGGACTGCAAGGAATGTGAACGGCTTGGTGATTCTCTATGCAGACAAAGTAACTCGCTCGATGCAGGCTTTGCTCGAAGAAACCAACAGACGCCGCGAACTGCAGGTTCAATACAACGAAGAGCATAATATCAATCCTCAGACAGTTTACAAATCATTGGATGAAATCCTGAGTGCCACATCAGTTGCCGATATCCAGGTACAAAGGGAAAAGCGATTAGAGTATATTCAAGAAAAGAAAATCAGGAAAGCCGCCGAGCCTTTGGTTAAATATCTAACTAATGAGCAGAGAGGAGAGTTGACAGAACAGCTATTCCTCGAAATGAAAGAAGCCGCCCGACAGCTCGATTTCGAGCGTGCCGCCGAGCTCCGTGACGAAATCCAACGCCTCAAAGCCGCCTCCGAAATCGCAGGAAAAAAGAGAAAGAAAAGTAAATAATTCACAATTCACAATTAACAATTCACAATTTTTAAGTCATAAGTCGTTAGTCATTAGTCGTCAGTCATCTTTTAACATTCGACTCTCGACTTTCAACTTTCGACTGTAAGACTGTTTGTGCGAATTAAATCAATATAACAATTCTATCCCGTAGGGATTATATAATCAATTACGAATTTCAAATTACGAATTACGAATTGTGGTTGTCATTCTGAGCCTGTCGAAGAATCTTCTTAAGTCATAAATCGTTAATCCTTATTCTTAAATCCTTATTGTCACCCTGAGCGTAGTCGAATGGTCTTTCCCCCTTTTTCAAAGGGGGATTCAGGGGGATTTTTCTTAGTGAATAAAAAAAACAACTTGCAAAAAAACAAAATAATAACTAAGTTAATCAAATATAATTAAATAAATATTTTTAAACTAAACAGTTTTACCGAATTACTTTTCTTTGAAATAACTTTTTTATATAGATAGATTCCGCATTTCTTGGAATATAGAAAAAAAGAAATGTGGTATTCCGAAAATTGATAATAATTTTTCTAAATAAATGGAGAAAAGAAAATGAAACCATCAACTTACATTTTAAGTATTTTGCTTTTTGTTTTTTTCAGTTGTACTACAAATAATCCAGTCGATAATGGTACTGATAAAAATAAGATGGTTATTCCAATTTCTATTGGTAACAAATGGATTTATTATGACTATGTATTGTATGATGAAAATGGTAATTATGTAAAAAATGATAGAACCATAACTGAAGCTATTTATATGGATTGGACAAATAACTTTAAAGATACAATAAAACGTATATTTAAAACTTATGTACTAAAAAGGTCAGATGCAGCCATGTATGATTATATACAAGAATGTTTTGTCCCAGTTGATAGTGGATATTATTACGGAAGAATTTGGTTCCCTCATTATTACACTACAGATACATTTGTACATTTAGATTTTTTCATCCCATTCTATCCAAAAGAAGGTGAATTTGAAACACCTAATGGGAATGATTTAATCAAATGGGAAAAAACATCTATAGGCCTTAATGATGATTATCATAACAATGCTTGGAAAGTTATTTGCCCAAGGTGTACCACAGAGGCTTTTACTCTTGTACCAGGTATAGGTATTGTGAAATATGTCGATTGGTTTTATCATTATAATGGGAAATTGATAGAATATAAATTTAAATAATTTAAATTTGGTTAAAAATTTAATTATACAATATATCTTAACACAATGAATGAATTAATATGAATAATGTTAACGAATTTAATATTGAAAATTTTATTAAAAAAGCAAAGACTTTGGATTTTTTTAAGTTATATAATTATTGTCAGATGGAATTAGGTAAACTTGATCAAATTAAATATACTAAAGGTGGTTTTTATAATGATGTTAAATCAGATTTACTCCACTATAAAAAATTCATACATGAATTTGCTTATATTTTAACTAATGGAAATAAACCAGCTAATTTAAGTGAAGATGACTTTGTTTTAACAAAACAAATTATTGAAGAACTTGTTAGAAAGAAGCAACTGAAGCCTGAAATTTTAAAAATTTATTAATATGTTTAACAACAACAAAAAATAATGACAAATCAAAATACATTATCTGAAATTAAATCATTAGCAATTAATTTAGACACATTACATGATATTATTTATCATTTTCCTCAACAACTCAACGATATTTTAAAATCAATTGAAGAATTTTTAAAAGACAATAAAAGTGTAATTATTGTTCAAAATTATAATAATGCTCCACCTGATAAAATAGCAGAGTTTCAGGAATATGCATCCTTTATTACGTGGATGAAAAAGAAGTTTAATATAGATAAATAAATAAAATTCATTCATCTCAACATATCCTCCGCCCTCCTACTTACTTACTTTCCTATCGCTTAGGATGCGGTCAAGCAGGTGAATTAAATTTCAATTACACTTTGAGTTACTCCTCAATTGCATTAAAAATTTTGACATTTTCCTTAAATCAGATAGTTGTTCAGATGTTATACCTTCTGGTTCGAAATGCATTATGTCATTTCTAATATCTTTTATTTTATTTAATTGGTTAATAAAAATTGTACGATCAATAGATAAATTTAATTTTCCCCAATTTTCTGGTTTCTCAATAATTCGTATATATTCACCAAATGTCAAGTCATCTATATGTTCAATGCTTCGATTACTGTTATTTTCACAAACGAATCCCTTCAATTCTTCTAATAGATATTTCCCATCTAATATTTGTCTAATGATATTCTCTATTTGTTCAAGAATTAGAAAGGGTTCAGTTAAAATTAAAAATTGAGAACTAATATCTGCGGTAGTAACAATTCCACATAAAGTCTTATCATGTTTTTGAACTAGCACAAATTCTTTTTCTATAATAGTTGGAATTGCATCCAAAAGTGGTGTATCATTATCAAGTATTGTATATGATTTTGATATGTATCCTTTTGCATCATCTGATACACATTTATTAGCTAAGCCCCATCCGATTGTTTCCCATGTAATTATTCCTACAACATTTCTCGGTCCATTCAAAACTGGGAGTTGAGAAAAATTATGCATCATCATTAAAGTAACAGCTTCTGATAATTTAGCGTCTCTGCTAATACAAATTGGCTCTCTATTAGCTGCTGTCAAAAGTTCTAATCTTTGAATAGGGTCACTTTCCTTCTTACTTTTTGCTCGCTTTTTATGCCTAATAAAAATAACACCATCGATCCAAGTGTTTGCATAATCGGGCTCAACTTCAATTTGATTTTGTTCGAGATATTTATTAATCTTCAAGCGATTAATTGTCGTCCTTTTTTCAAAATGGAAAAAAGACAACAATTTACGAGGTGAAATCTTGTATTCTTTATCATTTTCTTTAATATCTTTGATCAATTTTATAAACTCTATTGAATCCATATATTAAAAATTATATTATAGCAAACACAATTATTTACGAATTACACAGCAAATTTAGTAATTATTATTTAAAAGGTAAATAATTATTTTCAGGGTAGCACTGTTAGATATTTAGAAACCACATACTAGTCAATATTCTCTACTATTCAAAATCCATAATTCAAAATTTTACAAACCATTTTAAAACCATTTTATTTTTATATCATCCCTACATCCTTATCTTTGCCCCGCATGTTCTTTGAAATTCCGGGTTGAATAGCCACTATCTTTAGATAGTGGAGTTTGGTTTCCAGCATCTCACGACTTTAGTCACTTATTGTCATAAATTGCCAACCCAAATAGGACATCAATAGGACAAAATGAGACAAAACAGGACAAGTTGAGACAAATATTCCATATTCGTAATGTTTTAACTCCTTACAAATCAATTTTATTTCTGATTAGCAATCCATAAAATAAAAAAAACAGGACAAAATGAGACAAAACAGGACATTTTCCTTTTTCCCACTTTACTAAAGAGCTTGTCCTGAGTAATGCGAAGGAGGGATTCAGGGGAATTATTCAATCAATTTATCGACCATTCAAAATTCAAAACTCAAAATTCAAAATTGACTAAAACCTGCTCCGGATGCACAAAATGCACGTTTTGGCTCAATATAACCATATTTTTTCTCAGACACACTCTCTGTGGCTTTGCGACTCTGCGTGAAATTAATTATTGATGTGGATTTTGGCGATGGATTCCGTGTCAAGCACGGAATGACAGGAAGAACAATTAAAACATTGAATATTATTTTAAACAATTTTTTCCTTATATTCGTTTCAAATAAAAAAATATATTAATTTTTATATAAATATGGAAAGTTTATACATAACGGTAAAAGATTCTTCAAAAAAAAGATTCCTTATTGACCTTCTTAATAAGCTGGACTTTGTTAAGATTAATGGAAAAACAAAAAAAAGGAAAAACGGCAAACATGACATATTCATGTCAGCCGGAATGTGGAAGAACAGGAGCATAGATGCAGACGAACTAAGAAAACAAGCCTGGAAATTGAAATAATGATTCTTTGTGATACTAACATCTTAATCGAACTCTACAAGGGTAATAAAAATATAATATCCGAACTGAAAAAAATCGGCACTGTTCACATTTCAATTAGTATAGTTACTTCTGCAGAATTAATATTTGGTGCAATCAATAAAAAAGAATTGAATCAGATAAAAAAAGACATTGACAGCCTTAATCTGATAACTATTGATGAACAAATATGTGATATATTTATTGATTTAATGTTGAAATATTCTTTAAGCCATAAAATTACCTTACCTGATGCTTTAATTGCTGCGACAGCTCTATCAAGAGGTTTTCAATTATATACCTTGAACCTAAAAGATTTTAAATTTATAGAAAACCTAAAACTATATAAACCTGTAACAAAATCTTAATTCACTTTTAATATTTAATCCCTACGGGATAAGCATGGTGGCAGAGATTCGTTTTCTACAGATATGTAATCTCTACGAGATAGAATTGTTATACGCTATGGATTCTGAACTACAACAGAATGACAACCAGAAATTAAGATTTAAGAACAAAGATTAACGATTTATGAATTAAGAAGTGTGCTGTCCTAAATAGCGTTGACTTTTGAATCAACAAAAAGGAGGAAAAACTATGGACAGCAGTAAGAAAAAGAGTAAACACCTATATTATCCTCGACAACAAAGGATATTTAGTTTAGAATTAAA
>Ga0208373_1002993_pt1 | contig 17383 bp, 15 predicted proteins | sample RifOxyC2_FD_184036 | JGI IMG/M metagenome (GOLD analysis project Ga0208373, IMG submission 184036) | Soil microbial communities from Rifle, Colorado - Rifle Oxygen_injection C2 (SPAdes) | ecosystem: Environmental > Terrestrial > Deep subsurface > Rock core/Sediment | place: Rifle, Colorado...
CGGCGACACATTTTTCTCCAGCGGCTAGCCTCGCTTAGATGAAAATGCCAGAGCGTTTTGAAACTAATCTCCTCACTTAATAATAAAAAATCTAATATAAACTAATACAAAATTAACAATATAATATGATTACATACAATATTCGTCGCCGTCGCCTTCCGGTCCAACCTGGACAAACTCAAGGACAAGGCGGCTACAAAAAAATTGAAATAAAAGCAGAGGCGCCCAAACAAACGCCTCAAAGACAAAAAACTACCGCCAAAAAGGATCTCACTTTGCGGATTATTCCGCTAGGCGGGATGGAGGAAGTCGGCCGGAACATGACCATTTTTGAATATGGCGACGACATTATTATTTTAGATATGGGCATTCAATTTCCGGAAGAAGACATGCCGGGAATTGACTACATTATTCCTAATATCAATTACCTCAAGGGCAAAGAAAAAAACATCCAAGCGGTAATTTTCAGCCATGGCCACTTGGACCATATCGGTGCCGCTCCTATTTTACTGGAGAAACTAAATTACCCGCCAATCATCGGCCGGGACATGACTATCGCCATGATTAAAAAGCGGATGGAAGACTACGCGCCCGATTCGGCCAGACACCTAGAAATCAATCGCATCAAGTCAATTGACGAGCGCTTTACTCTGGGTCATTTTCGGGTCGGCTTTTTCAATGTTGAACATTCTATCATGGATGCTGTCGGAGTGATTATCAACACGCCCCAAGGTACCGTCATTCATCCGGGTGACTGGACGATGGATGCTGACCCGGAAAACCGAACTCCCGTCACCTATCATCACTTAGCTAACCTGCCGGGACCAAAAATCCTGATGCTGGAAAGCTTAGGCTCAACTGATACCTCTACCGCCCTAGTTTCAGAAAAAGAAATGTACGCTAATTTGGAAAAATTAATCAACGAAGCCACCGGCAAAGTAATTATCGGCACCTTTTCTTCCCAAATCAGACGCATTGGCCATTTGCTGGAATATGCAAAAAAAATTGGCAAAAAAGTCGCCTTGGACGGCTACAGCATGAAAATGAATATTGAGATCGCTAAAGAGCTGGGCTACGTTAAAGTAGACAAAGAAACTCTTATTCCAATCAACAATATTAACAAATTTCCCGATAATAAAATCGTGATTATCTGTACCGGCGCCCAGGGAGAAGGCAATTCAGTTTTAGCCAGAATCATCAGCGGTGAACACAAGTTTATCCGGATTAAAAAAAATGATACCATCATTTTTTCCTCTTCGGTCATTCCCGGTAACGAAAGAACTATCCAAAGATTGAAAGATAATCTTTATCGCAAATGCGATAATGTTATTCACAACGATATTATGGACGTTCACACCAGCGGACATTGTAACGCCGCCAGCATTAAAGAAATCATCCGGCAAATCAAGCCCGATTTCTTTCTGCCGGTTTATGCTAATCATTATTTTTTGAAAGAAGCAGCTAAATTAGCCGCCCAAACTGGCGTACCGAAAGAAAAAATTATTGTTCTGGATAATGGATCTATTTTAGAATTCCAAAACAATACGGCGAAATTGCACGCCAAAAAAGTTGATACCAATTATGTTTTTGTCGACGGCCTGGGCATTGGTGATATTGGCCAAGTGGTTTTGCGCGACCGCCAAGCCATGTCCAAAGATGGCATGTTCGTGGTGATTGTAACTCTCGACGGCAAAACCGGAAAAGTTCGTTCCAGTCCTGATATAATTTCTCGCGGATTTATTTATATGCGCGAATCGAAGGAATTACTGTATCAGGTACGCGAGAAAGTTAAAGACATTGTCAATCACTCAACTGGCAGTACCCAAGGGCCAATCAATGAAAATTACATCAAAGAAAATATTCGTGACAAAATCGGTCAATTCCTATATACTAAAACCCAAAGACGGCCGATGGTGTTGCCAGTGTTAATAGAGGTATAACCATTCGCGTGGATATGGCGCAAGCTTTATATCATCACGTCTCGCCCCGTTTTTGCCGTAGGCAAATTTACGGGGTACTGATAGAAGTATAACCGTTGGCCACGGCATATTTACCAATTTTACAGAACCGCGTCTCGCCCCGTTATTTGAGCGAAGCGAAAATTTTACGGGGTGGGGTGGAGATTTAAAAAAATAGCTCTTTTTATTTTAAAGGAGGTCTTATGAATGTTATTCTTCTTTACCTGATTATCATTGCCGGACTCATCTATCTTCTTTATTTAATACCTAAAATATTTAAAAATGTAGACGAAGAGATGTTCCCTAAAACACAGAAAAAAAGGAGGCTACCATGAAAATCTTGATTTCACTGTTGGTTGTGGTTTCTGTTTTAGCAGTCGCCGCTTATCTTCGAAAGCGCGCCGCTCAAGACGATTGCTTTCCATCCGGCAAAGAAAGATTCTCTCTCCCCTAGTCGCGCAACGCAACGCGCAAACAAAAAAGCCCGGCCAAAACCGAGGCTTTTTCTTTTTATTAAACCTTCTCTATTTTATCAGCGCCATTACTTCTTTCTTTTTTTCTTCTAGCAACCCCGCCGTCTCTGCTTCCAGATTTAATCTCACCAATGGCTCCGTATTAGATTTGCGCAAATTAAACCACCAATTCGGAAATTCTACGGTCAGGCCGTCTATTTTTTTAATTTGCGCGCCGTTAAAATATTTCTCCGCGGCCGCCAGCGTTTTATCCGCGTCTGCCACCTTAAAATTAATCTCGCCAGAATTAAAATATTTTTTAAGCGGAATAATTATTTCCGAAAAAGGTTTCTGCGTTTCGCTTATAATTCGTAAAATTTCGGCCATCGTAAATAAAGTGTTTTCAATAAAACCAAAGTCTCTGTAGAAATAATGACCGGATAATTCCCCGCCGAATAAAATATTTTCTTGCCGCATTTGCTCTTTCATTAAAGACTGACCGGGCCGACCCAAAATCGGCGCGCCTCCAGCTGCTAAAATAACTTCCGGTATAATTTTACTTGAGCGAACTTCATAAAGAATTTTTTGGCCAAAATTATCCCTTAGCAATTCCTGAGCAATCAAAGCCGTAATAAAATCACCTCGTACCAACTCCCCTTTTTCATCTAAAAAAGCGATTCTGTCTCCATCACCGTCAAAAGCAACTCCCAGATCAGCTTTTATATCCAATAATTTTTCTCTAAGAATAATCCGATTTTCTTCTTTAATCGGATTGGCCTCATGATTAGGAAAGCTTCCGTCTGGTTCAACAAAAAGAGACTCAACAGAACAAGGTAAAAATTTTAATAACTTTTCTACCTCCGCTCCAGCCATACCGTTGCCATAATCCACAACTATTTTTAGCGACTTTATTTTTTCAACCGTAATTTTATTTTTTACGAAAGAAATATATTCTTCCAGTAAATCCTTATGCCAAATTTTACCGGTCAGACTTAAATCAGCTGCTTTTTCTTTTTTAGCTAATTCTCTAATTTCCGCTAAGCCGGAATCTAAACTAATCGAACGAGCGGCCGCTCGGCAAATTTTAAAACCATTATATTCAGCCGGATTATGAGAGGCCGTAATCATTATGCCACCCGCCGCTTTTTGATTAATAATTGCCCAGTAAAAAAGAGTCGTTGAAACCGTACCGACATCAATGACATCGGCTTTTTCAGAAACCAAACCCTCCGACACAGCATCATATAAGCTGTCAGAAGAATTTCTAGCATCACGACCAACAATGATTGGTTGGCCGCTAAATTCACCTTTATTGCGCAAAAACTCAACGAGAGCCTTGGCGACGCTAAAAGCCACTTCTTCGTTTATATCTTCCGGATAAAGACCGCGAACATCGTAGGCCTTAAAGATGTTTGGGTTGAGATTAGACATAACCTTAATTCTATTATAACATAAAAACAATTCTATAATTAAAAATGTAAATCTCAAAATGTAAAATTAAGGTATCCCGCCTTGGCGAGATTTATTAAATAAGTCGCAAGGCGACACCAAAATTTTTAACTTTGATTTTTGCATTTTACATTTTTAATATGTTAAGCATCGGAATCGTCGGACTGCCCAATGTCGGCAAATCAACTCTGTTTAAAGCGCTGACTAAGCGCCAAGTTGATATCCAAAATTATCCCTTCTGCACTATTGAACCGAATGTCGGCATTGTTGAGGTACCCGATGAACGATTAGCTAAATTAACTAAATTTTCTAATTCCGCTAAAACCGTTCCCACCGCTATTCAATTTACCGATATTGCCGGCCTAGTAAAAGGCGCCAGCCAAGGCGAGGGACTTGGCAATCAGTTTTTGGCTAATATCCGCGAAGCCGACGCGATTGTTCAAGTTGTCCGCGCTTTTGAAGATAAAAATATTATTCATGTCAGCGATTCGCCTCAACCAGCCGATGATATTGAAATTATAAATCTGGAATTAATTTTAAAAGATTTGGACACTTTAAAAAAACATCTGCCTAAAGTAGAAAAAATGATGAAAGGTGGAGACAAAGAAGCTACCGCCGAGCACGCTTTTTTAACCCAACTCTTGCCGTGGCTGGAAGACGGCAAACCAGCCAAAGACTTTGAAACAAAAGACAAAGATTTGGTCTTTTTAAAGAACCTCAATCTGCTTAGCGCCAAGCCGGTTTTATATGTTATTAATTGCTCTTCGGATAAAAAAATCATTGACTATCCAGCCAGCGCCAAGCCGGCCCTAGAACTTGATGTTAAGCTTGAAAATGAGCTCTCCGAGCTTGATTTTGAGGCCGCAAAGGATATGCGCGAGGCCATGCCCCATCCTAAAAACAGCATTGACGAACTTATTTCCACCTGCTATGATTTATTAGGTCTTGATACGTTTCTGACGACTGGTGAAGACGAAACTCGCGCCTGGACTATTGCCAAAGGTTCCAGGGCTCCCCAAGCCGCCGGAAAGATTCATTCTGATTTTGAAAAAGGATTCATCCGAGCGGATATTATTTTTTGGGAGAAATTGCTCGCCGCCGGCTCTTGGAATCAAGCTAAAGAGAATGGCCTCATTAAAACCGAGGGCAAGGAATATGTGGTTAAAGACGGCGACGTGGTCGTCTTTAAATTTAATAATTGACAGCTTCCACGCTGTCATCCCGCACTTGATGCGGGATCCAGAAACTTTTTTACTAATCTGGATTCCCGTTTTCACTCGCCTCGCTGGAGCTTTGGCGAAGCGGGCGAGAATGACAAAAAGAAATTTTTTAAACAATAATTCATTAAAAATTTTAAAAGCCGTGAACCCCGAGAGCTTTATCTAACGGGGTGCTCAATTAAAAATTGAGCTCCGCTCATAACTTTTAAAATAAAATCAGCATGTACGAACTGACCTACATCATCAGCTTGCTGTCAGCCGAAGGAGAAACTTCCGCGATAGCAGAAAAAGTTCGCGCCCAAATCAAAGAACTGGGTGGCGAAGCGAAGAAAGAATACATCAGCGAAAAGAAAAAACTGGCCTTTGAGATAAAGAAACAAAACCAGGGATTTTATGCTACTGTTGTATTTGAAATGGAACCTGAAAAAATAGACGAGTTGAATTCTTTTCTGCGCTCAAACAATGATATTTTGCGCCACATGATTATCAATCAAGCTGAATTGCGGACAGAAAAAGTCAGCAAGAAACCGGCCCGGATTAAACCGGCTGTTAGCGAGGCTGTCCTCGGTGAAACCAAACCTAAGACCGGTAAAGTAAAAATTGAGGAGCTCGATAAAAAATTAGAAGAGTTATTAAAGTAATAACCAGCGATCCGAATTTACGAATTCACCCGAATGTTCCGAATATTCGAGTGAGCGCTTTCGGATAATGTTTGCCAACGGCAAACTTTGCGCTATTAGAAAACATGAATTTTAATAAAGTTATCATCTTAGGTAATTTAACAAGAGACCCGGAAGTCAAAGCTCTTCCTTCTGGCAGTAATGTCGTTAATTTTTCCGTTGCCACCAACCGCGTCTATACCGATAAAAGCGGCCAAAAACAACAGGCGGTTGAATTTCACAACGTTGTCGCTTTCGGCAAGCTGGCTGATATTTGCGGCCGGTTCCTGAATAAAGGAAAGATGGTCTTGGTTGAAGGCCGCCTGCAAACCCGTTCTTGGCAAGCGCAGGACGGATCAAAGCGCTATCGGACTGAAATTCTTATGGAAAATATGCAGCTTGGTCCAAAGGGCGGTGCTTCCGGCGATACGATGGGCGGCAATACTGGCGTTAATCGCGGTCCAGTCGCCTCGGCTTCAGCCGAAGAAGAGATTCCGGTTATTGACGCTGATGAAAGTATGAACTTTGGCAATGAAGAAGAATCTAGCGGAGTTAATGTTAAGGATATACCATTCTAAATAAATCCTAATTTCTAAATCCTAATTTCTAAACAAATCATAAATAACAAAACAGTCTTGAATTTAAAAATTTGAATTTTGAAAATTGTTTAGAGTTTAGATGTTAGATATTAGAATTTCTAAATTAAAAAATATGGAAAAATCTTGTTACTTCTGCAAAGAAAATATCAGCAATATTGACTATAAAAACACTGAATTATTGCACAATTTTCTTTCCGGTCAAGCAAAAATCTTAGCCCCTCGCCGCACCGGCACCTGCACTAAACATCAACGCCTATTAGCTACTGCTATCAAGCGCGCTCGGTTTATGGCTCTTCTGCCATTTACTACAAAATAATAAATATGCCCTGACTACCTCTCCCTTTCCGTAAAGGGAGGTTGGGAGGGATTTATACTATTTCCCTACCAAAAAACCGCTCTGTTACAAAGCAGCGGTTTTTTAATTTTATTTCGTTCTCTTAATTTTCAACTTTTTTTCTACTTCTTTTAATCTTTCGTCCAGCTCTTTGAAATTATTATTAAGTATAACAGGAGTTTCGCTTATTTTGTCCGTGCCCTTAATTTCTTTAATCACTTTATTTATCCCCTTTCTCTATTAACTCTTCGACCTTTCGCCTTGCCTCTTCTAATAATTCCTTAGCCTTTTTTCGCGAGACGTGCGACTGGCGAATTAAATCACTGATTTTTTGCTGAATTAGTTTTGGCAAAATCGGAATCAAAATATTTTTTATCTGTTCCGGCCGCCAGTGAGCGATAACCGAACCGCCCGCGTCGCGTTCAACTTGCATTTGGCCAACGATAGAATTTATACATAAAACCAAATATTCATCTTCAACTTCCTTATTCCTCAACTTCAATCTTAAAATGCCACCTGACATTATCCCTTCAATATCTTCCTTCAAAACATAAGCAATGCCGGGCGAAGCGTCTTTAGTTAGTAAAATTTCGCCTTTCTTCGGCTCAAAATCGTCTTTTAATTTTTGATAAAGTTCCTCGCTTAGATATTTTTGATCATTATCATTGACGCCAAATTTTGATAGACTGCTAACCCTAATAAACTGCTTGCCCTTTTCATCCTCCACATCTTCAGTATCGGACGGTATTAAATACTCTTCCGCCCCCGGTTCAATACCCTTTTTTATTGTCACCAAATCACCCAGCGCCACCCCGCCGCAATTCTTTTTAATATGCTTAACAATTTTCTCATACTTTGGCTGAAAATATTCCGCGTCGCAACGATTATTTTCTTTTATATCCGACAAATTAACCACAAAACCCAGTTCGTAATTATCAATTACATCGCCAATTTTTAATTCTTCCAAAAGTAAATTTTCGGCTTGTTGGTATAATAGTTTTGAATCTTCTTTTATCTTAAAAGCTGTCAAAACATTTTTTTCTATTTCGTTTTGAAATTTTCCCTCCACATTTAACGGAATTTTTATCTCTTCAATATTAGGAACATTTAAATTTGGTTGCGCCATACCAGTTTGCAAACTTGATGTCTGTAGTCTGCCAAATTTACTATTCAAAAATATGTATAAAAAATATGGATTAATTTTTGTTACTCTTAAGCAAATCGTATACGAGCCAAAGGTAGAGCCCTCTAAATAATTTTCTATAATTCCTATATTCCCAGTATTCGCTCCGCTCCTTACCATTAAAATATCTCCTTTGTTTAATAAATATTTCTTATCAGGAACTTCATTTTTTTTAATTTTTAATATCTCCCCATCTATTCCGTAATCTATTAAATTTAAAGCCCTAATAAAATTAACTCCTACTTCCTGATAGTCAGGCTCCACATATAAACCATATCTTATATCATCTAGAATATCTCCCAGTTGCGCTATCTTCAAAATAGATAGTTTTTTAATAGCACTTAAAAACTCCGGCTGATAATATTCAGCATCTAATCTTTTCGCGCCTTCAAGTTGAGATTTTTGGATTATAGAAACTACCATTGTTTTTCTATATAAATTTGTAATATTTTTCTTAACATTTCTTCATAATTGTTTATAAACATATACGTGCTCCCGATTTTGTCCTTCAATATTTTATGCTGCTTGCTCGAATCTGCATGGATGATTGCGTTCCTATAATCAATCAAAGTTTCGATTTTATTTTTATTTACATCAATATTTAATAAGATTATCCCTTGAAGAATAAAGCTCTTCTTTCTATTCTCGTTTGGGGGAACAAATAAATTTTCTAGACAAATACAATAATCAATAAATTTATTCGCCGGGACATCAAAGTATGATTTACTAAACCAATCAAACGCCACCTGTTTTTTACTATACGCAATCTTAAACTTTTTATAAAATTCGGGGAATTCTTTTAATTTATCCTTATCTATTTTATATTTATTTTCACCTGTTGGCGCTACACGACTAAGAACCATTGGAAAGGGTAAAATTTTTGGTTGCGAAATTATCCCCGCAAAACCTATTGCACCACCATTAAATATTCTTAACGCTATTTCTATTTTTGCTAAAAGTTGTCCTATATTAGGAAAAGGTTCATTTATATCCCGAGGGTCAAAAGTGTATCTAATTTCCGTTATACAACTATATTTAAAGGATGGTAATTTTAAATTTTCTTCTATTAATTCAGGCTCTTCAGGGTAATTAATGCGGCGAATTTTAATATCCTTTTCCAAAATTAAAGGATTGATCAATATAAGTCCGTATTCATAGATTGGGGCTATAATTTTTATAGTTTTAAATTTTTTCGAAGTCATAAATTTCATTCCTATAAACTTAATTTTCTGCTCGTTTTTAAACCCGCCCTGTCAATAGCGGTATTGACAGCGTTTTGACAAATTTGCTATCCTAAATATAGATGGTACTTGTGAGAGTTTTGGCTCTCCCGCGGTTAAGTATTGTAAAACCGCAGACAAGTTGCCATCATTATAGAAACTACACTATCTCGTGGGGCTGAAATGCAGAAATTCGGCTCTACTGCGGAGCGTTAGTAGACTCCTTTGGAGTATCCAACGCGCTACGATGGGGGTTGCCGTTCCCCCAGTCCCACAAGAAAGTGTAGTTTTTTATGTACTTTTCGTACTTTTCTTTTCGCAAACGGAAAGCTGTCGCAATGTGAATTTCTTCTCTGGCAGAACTTACACCAAGCTCACCTGCTCCTAATTCAGCGACTCCACAAACAGATGACGGAATTTTTATAATTTCGATAGTGCAAAAATATTTTTCATTTTTTAGCATCTTAACAAAACAAAAATCGCCTCTTTTCCCTGTCAAATTTTTATATATTTCATCCGGATATTTAACTATTTTATGCAGATGATTAATGATAAAGGAAAATTCTTCTGCGGGCTTTTTATCATATAAATGCTTTACGCATCTCGATGTAACATAAACGCTTTTTATTGAACTATCTATATCAATTCCTTTCATAACGGCTTTTGTAAGATGGCATAAAAACATTTTACGATCAGCCACAATCGCTTTTTCAGGTGTGCCCTCTATGTACTTTTCAAAAAATTCTCTCAAAAATTCTCGCTTCATATCATTATATAAAATTCAGCTTTTAACTTTTTGCAAACTTCAAAAATTCCTCCGCGATTTCGTTTAGATCGTGGTCAAGATATTTCTTACCCTGCGGGCTGAACAAAATTTGTCCATCTTTGTCTTTTTTATAAACATACTCGCCGGAATTATCTTTCCCTGATTTTTTAGAAACCGCCATAAAAATAGGGTAATCGGCTAATGGCTTTTCTCTCTCTCCCCATTTTTTCAAAAACAAAATACTGGTTTTTGTGCCGGTGTGAGGCTTAAAAGTATTGCCGTGAAGCCCAACAACTGCCAAGATTCGCGCTTTTTCCAAAAGATAATTGCGGACATATTCCATATTTGTGTTGTTCAAAACGCCCTGCGGCAAAACGATGGCTAAGCGACCGCCCGGTTTTAACATATCCAAAGCTCGCTCAATAAACAAAATATGCCGCTCCATCTTATTGCGTAATTTACCTTTATCATTTTTAGCCAGTTCATATTCGCGTAAAAGTGAGGTTTCGTGAATTTCTCCGGCAAATGGCGGATTACTTAATAAAATATCGAAATCAAAATATTTAAAGTTATCTTGGTTTTGTTTGTTTTTATCATAATCGTCAAACTTATGCAGTCGCTGTTGTAATTCGGCGCGAGCGCGTAGTTTTTCATTTTCATCGCCCTGCCATTCTTTAGAATTTAAAGAATTTAATTTTAATATATGCGATTTGCCATCGCCGGCGATTAACATCATTGCCCGGGCAATTTTTGTCGGCTTGTCGTCAAAGTCAATGCCATAAATATATTTTTGCGCGTATTCGGTTTTAGCCGGCTTATCAGCATGTTTTAATTCATTGTTCCAGATATAACGCATAGCGTGGATTAAAAACCCGCCCGAACCACAGGCAGGGTCTATAATATATTCCCCGTCTTTGGGGTTTAACATTCTGACCGCCATATCAATGGCGTGGCGCGGAGTAAAATATTGTCCCTTTTTACCCTTGGCGACATCGGGCAAAAGATATTCAAAGGCGGCATCTATCGCTTCTAAATCAGAATCCAATAATTTTATATCTTCCAACTTGCCAACGCAAATAGATAAATGATTAGGCGACAATTCTATTTTGTCGTGAGACGAAAAAATTCCGGGCCATTCCTGCGCCGCCCCATGGAATAACTTGTTTATCGTGTCAAAAGTTATTTGAGCATCTTTTGATTGCCTGAACCAAACCTCTCCGCCTCTTTTTCTCGCTTCTTTTTCATCATAAAGTTTGGCATAAATTAGTTTAAAAATTTCCGTGAAAGAATCAACACCAGCGCCCGCCAAAACTAGTTCTTCCAGTATTTTTAAAATTTTAACCAAATCATAGCTTTTTTGAAGATTATCAAGCGTTAATTTTTCAGACAAAACATCTTCTATGGTCTGATTAATTCTTGGAATCTCACGCAAAGTTTGAAACTCGCGAGGATAAGGACGATAAAGCACAACTTTTTCCACGCCATTTGACCAAACGCCGATTGGCGCGCCCTCGGAATTAATGTAGGTTTTTAATTGATCCAAGCCTTTTTTCTCGGAAGGGTTTTTTGTTTCAATAATTAAGAGCGGCGTTTCTTTGTCTTCGCGATAAACAATAATATCGGCCGCCTTGGAGTGTATTTCATGGCCAAAACGAATATCTTTTTCCAGGTCTATCCTATCCATTGGATAGCCATAATTTTTGGTCAGCTTATAAATCCAAAGCTGACGGATTATCTCCTCTGGTTTAGACAAATTCTTTTCTTCGTTCAAAATCAAAATATCTTTTTCTCTCTTCAAACACTTCAAATAAAATTTGCCGTTTTCTTTTTCAAAAATATCCAAAACTTGCTCAGCTTTAATGCCGTCAAATTCTTTTAGTCCGTATTGAATCGACGGATCTTTTAAGATTTTATTCACTATTTGACTAACTAATTTTTCATCGGCCATATTATTTTATTTGGCTTAAATTTATAATTACCTTTCCCTCAAAAATCATCTCCTCGTAAATAGGAATATTATCATAAGCCGGATTTTCCGGGCGAAGATAAGCGCGACCATCGCTCTCGGCAATGAATCTTTTAACTGTTGTGCCGTCGTCGCATCGCGCCACCACTATATCACCGGATCTAAATTCACGAGTTTTCTTAACCAATAGTCTATCCCCATCATTTATTCCAGCATTAATCATTGAATCGCCCTGAACCTGAATAGCAAAAAATTCTTCTCTTGATTGTTTTATCTGTTCGTTTTTTAAAACTTCACCCGGCAAAGAAAACCAAGTAGCGATAGAATCCAACGATTCTATAAAGGGCCCGGCAGAGCTTATACCCAAAAGCGGAATTTCTTGATTTTTTCCTAAAACATTAAATCCCAACGGTAAAATTGTTATTTTCCTGGCTTTTCCTTGCTCTCTTCTTATAAAACCCTTGTTTTCAAGCGCTTTTAAAATATCAAGGACTACCTGATTTGATTTAACGCCTATACTTTGTCTAATTTCCGCTAAAGTAGGCGGAATATTCGCAGATTCCAGACTATTATAAATAGCTTCTAAGACATTTTTTTGTTTTTCAGTAATGTTTGTATTCATGCTTTTATGATAATACTGACCAAATGGTCTGTCAATATAAATTAAAAAGGCTTGAACAAGCCTTTTTAATAAGTTATCCACAATTTAATTAGAGAGTAAAATACTAATAAAACTGCTGATGTCAGATATCAATCTTGGCATCAAAATTTTTACGCGTAAATATTTTCTTTCCCCGCCTCTTCTTTTATTTTCTTCGCAATTTCAACCGTTATTTTTGGATTCTCAACTAAATAGGTTTTAGAAGCCTCCATGCCCTGACCTAATTTTATGTCACCGTAATTGAACCAGGCGCCGCCTTTGGAGACTACCCCATATTTTACACCGGTATTAATGACATCGCCTTCATACGAAATACCCCGGTTATACATAATATCAAACTCGGCAATTCTAAACGGCGCAGCCACTTTATTTTTCACCACCTTTACTTTCACCCGGTTACCAATAATATTTTCGCCTTGCTTGATTTGAGCTGTGCGCCGGACATCCAGGCGAACCGAGGAATAAAATTTTAACGCTTTACCGCCCGGCGTTTCCTCGGGATTGCCAAAAACAATGCCGATTTTCATCCGGATTTGATTAATAAAAATTACCGCCGTGCCGGACTTGGCCACAATGGCCGTCAATTTACGCAAAGCTTGGCTCATAAGTCTCGCCTGCAAACCCATATGTTGCTGGCCCATTTCGCCTTCAATTTCCGCCCGCGGTGTTAGCGCTGCCACTGAATCAATTACAATTAAATCAATCGCCGCTGAACGAACTAGGCTTTCTACAATATCTAAAGCCTGCTCGCCGGTATCAGGCTGAGAGATTAATAAGTCGTCAATTTTGACACCAATCCGTTTGGCATATTCCGGGTCTAGCGCATGCTCAGCATCCACGAAGGCGCAAAGACCGCCCTTCTTTTGAGCCTGCGCCACTGTGTGTAGAGCTAAAGTCGTCTTGCCGCTTGATTCTGGCCCGTAGACCTCTATAATCCTACCCTGGGGCAACCCCCCCACTCCTAGAGCCAAATCTAAGGAAATAGAGCCAGTCGGAATGGAGTCAATGTTCACCCGTTTGGCCTCGCCCAGCTTCATAATTGAGCCTTCGCCAAACTTCTCTTTTATCTCATCAATCGCCGTTTCCAGCGCTTTTGATTTTTCTGTTTTTTCTTCCGCTTCTTGTTGTTTTGTCATATGGATAGTTTTTAGTTTGTAGTTATTAGTTTTTAGTAAAATTACAACTAGAAGTAAATCCCCAATCAGAATACAAGGGAGATCTTTTAAAAACGCTCAGGCCGAACGAGCGGGCATGGTTCTTCAAATTCTACCCCACATTAAGGCGAGGGTTTATTTTTCTGAAACGCTCAGTTTTGTGAGCGGGCACGGTGCCCCCGCTTTTCGGGGGCGAGCGAACAAAACTGGCGAGTAAAATTTCCACGCTGGGGAAATTTTAAGTTTTCAGAAAGTAAACCCGAGCCGCTATTTCAACATCACTTGTCTTACCACCAAACTCGTTTTTCCGAACCGATTAGCTGCTTCCACTCTAATAGTATTTAATCCTTGGCTAAGTTGTACCTCTTGCTTAAAACCGCCATCTTCATTAACATAAACCATTTGGCCATTTATCGTCAACTTGGCCGTTGCCTCAACCGTTCCTCTCACCGACAACAAGGAATTTTCAGCAATTGAATCCGGCGCTGGCTCAAAGACTGCCAGGCTAGGCGGACTGATTAAAAAATGAAGTTGATAGCCTAAATATCCGATTATCAATAAAGCCAAGATTATTCCCGCGCCTAGTCCCAAAGTTTTTGGCGTAATTATCCAACGGCTAACGCGTAAACTCGGCAATGACAGGTGTTCATTAAATCCTTTATCCAGGTGGCGGATAATTTTTATTTCTTTCTCAAACTCCAAGACCAAAAGATCCGGTTCAATGTCTAGAATCTTGGCGTACTTTCTTAAAAAACCTTTGCTGTAGACATCTGCCGGCAATTTATCTAATTCCCCTTTTTCCAGATAATCAAAATATCTGGCCGGAAAATTTAATAGCTGTCCCGCTTTTTCTTTTGAAAGACCTAGCTCTTCCCTGGATTTTCTTAACTTTTCACTGAAACTGGGTATTTCTTCTACTTTTTTTGCCGTAAAGACCATAGTAACAATTTAAAATTAAAAAATCAAAATGTAAAGTTAATGTATGCGCTTCGCGCATTTATTAAATAAGTCGCGGAGCGACACCAAAATTTTTAACTTTGACTTTTACATTTTAAACTTTTCCTAGTAGTCTCCCAAAACATCATCATTATCGCCGACTTTTGGCGTACCGGGAATATTGCGCGCTTCACCAACTAAAACATCCCGTGGCTTAGCGCCATCTCCCGGACTAACTATGCCATTTTCTTCTAACATGTCCAATAGTCTAGCCGCTCGCGCGTAACCAACCCGCAAACGTCGTTGCAAGAGAGAAGCCGAAGCTTTACCGCTTTGAATAATTAATTCTTTGGCCTGATTATATAAATCATCATCCGGTCCAATCGTATCACCATTGCTATTCCAATTCGCTATTTGCCCGCTGCTTGAACGAGCTTGGGTTATATCTTCGCCAAATTGTGCGATATTTTGCTTGCTTAAAAAATCTACCACTTTTTTAACTTCTTTATCTGAAACAAAAGTTCCCTGCACGCGGCGCGGCTTGGCCACGTCTCCTGATAGAAATAACATATCGCCATTACCCAGCAATTTCTCCGCTCCAGCTCCATCCAAAATTGTCCGGGAATCAATTTGCGAAGCAACTTGAAAAGCAATCCGCGAAGTAATATTAGCCTTAATTAAACCCGTAATGACCTCCACCGATGGCCGTTGAGTAGCCAAGATTAAATGAATCCCGACCGCCCGCGACATTTGTGCCAATCTGACGATGGTCGCTTCAACGTCCCGGCCATGAGAAGCCATCAGGTCCGCTAATTCATCAACCACAATAACGATATACGGCAAAGGCTCCTCCAACTCGCCATCAATAAATTTTTTATTATATGCAATAATATCGCGCGTCTGCTGTCCAGATAGAATATCAAAACGTCTTTCCATCTCCGCTACAGCCCAGCGCAACGCGTTAACCATTTTATCCTGGTCAACGATCACCGGCGTTAAAAGATGCGGCAGACCATTGTAAACCGGAAATTCTACGCGCTTGGGATCGATTAAAATAAGTTTCAAAAAATTAGGCGCCTGCCGGTATAGCAAACTAGTGATAATGGAGTTCAAACAAATAGTTTTACCGGTTCCAGTCGCGCCAGCTACCAACAAATGCGGCATTTTTTCTAGCCCCGCAAAAACTGGCATGCCCGCTACGTCTCGCCCCAGAGCGATTGTCAGCATTTTATGGTTTTGCGCAAAATCCGGTTGTTCAATTAGGTTTTTTAACCGAACTTTCATCATCGCTTTATTAGGCAATTCAATGCCGACCAGTGACCGGCCAGGAATTGGCGCTTCAAGGCGAATTGGATGAGCCGCCAAGGCTAAGGATAAGTCATTACCCAGTGTCGTGATTTTTGATAATTTTATCCCCTGCGCCGGCCGGAAAGTATATTGCGTCACCGTCGGCCCGATATTAACTTCGGACATTTCTACCTCAATGCCAAAATGCTGAAAAGTGCGTTTGATAATATTAGCATTGGTCTTAATATCGCCGCTGGTTGGTTCGCCCGTATCCGGCTCCAGTAAATCAATTGGCGGGAATTTGTAATCTTCCATTACCATCTTGCTCTGCAATAATAAAAATTCGTCTTTTTTTTGCGCTTTTTCCTTTTCTTTTTCTTTGGTCTCTGGTTTTTCTTTATTATCATTTTCAATCACCCCCAAATTTTTTACTTTGAAACTGGGCGTTGGCATAATTTTTTTCAGCAGGGAATCAAAAGGAGAATCAGCTGGTAATTCTTTTAAAACCGACCCGTCATCTTTATTCTTATTCTTTTTACCATTTCTATCAAAAATAAAATCAGCTAATTTTTTTAAGGAAATATTAAAAGTAATCAGTAGCGACACAAAAATTAAAGCAATTAAAATAATATAACTGGCATAAATCCCTAAAAATTTTAAAAAAGGATAAGAAATGGCCAGCCCCAAGTATCCGCCGCCGCGGCCATTTTCAATGTTTCCGCCCAAAAACATTTGCAGAACCCCCAAAAAACTTAAAAGAAAAAGCGTAATGCCAAAAAATGGCGCGCCATAAAGCTCCTCGTGCAACGATTTCAAAATTGCGATGCCTCCAAGAATCAAAGATAATGGCACCAAAAAATAACCCCAGCCGAAAAGCAAGCCAAGGTATTTATATAAAAGATTGCCAACTTGCCCAGCCGCACCGAAGGCACTCAAAATTAAAATTAAGGCAAAAACAAAAAACAAAACCGCAATAATGCCTTTTTTCGTTTCGTCTTTCAAGTCTAACTTAGGCACTTTAAAACTGGAACCACCCTTAAACTTTTTCGCCATAGCTATATATTATTATTTTTAATCGTGCATGGCAAAAATTTTATTAGAAAATCCAAGCGAGCCGAGCGTAAAATTTGCGTGCTGTGGTGGGGCCCCGATCCGTCAGGTCGGGGCGTTGTGGATAGCAAATTTAGCAAGGCGAGCTGGATTTTATCAAAATTTTATGCCCGCACGAGAGTTTTTTGGCTACTTTTTGTCGGCACAAAAAGTAGCAATCCTTTATTACATTATATTAAATCCTCCCCAATCACGCAACTGGGCAATAAAAAAGGCAGACCATTTGCGGTCTGCCTTTAAAACTCATTACTGTGTGGACTGGGTTACGTTATTCCCAAAATTGCACAAATCCAAACCCAATCGGTTTGGCTTTGAATTTCGGATCGACTTTTTCGATTGCCTCCATCAAGTTTGTCTTGGTATCAAAACCGAGGCAACGGTTCAAAAAATAGACCAGTAATCTCACCTCTTTCTCTTTTCCTTCGCTAA
>Ga0208373_1002996_pt1 | contig 17374 bp, 23 predicted proteins | sample RifOxyC2_FD_184036 | JGI IMG/M metagenome (GOLD analysis project Ga0208373, IMG submission 184036) | Soil microbial communities from Rifle, Colorado - Rifle Oxygen_injection C2 (SPAdes) | ecosystem: Environmental > Terrestrial > Deep subsurface > Rock core/Sediment | place: Rifle, Colorado...
TGAGGCATACGGTTCGCACGGTTTATTTAATGAGCACAAAAATGCGATTGCAAAAACACTTATCTGGCTCAGCCACCAAGACCCGAACGAAGACGGTTTGCTTTCACAACAGCCGACAATGGATTGGCAAGACGCTTTTCCGCATAAATACGGCAACGTGATTAATACGCAGGCGCTGTATTATTTTGTCCTCAAATTGACCGGCAAAGAAAAAGAAGCCGAGCATCTGAAAAAAGTCGTAAATGGCGATGTCGAGGCATACTTAAAACTTTATGATAAAAAACTCGGCTACTACCTGCCCTGGAACTGGAAAAACCATGACGGCGACCGCGAACAGGAAGAATGGTTTGATTCGCTCGGTAATATTCTCGCTATTCTCACCGGTCTTGCCAAAAAAGATATAGCCCTAAGTATTTTAAAACACATCAAAAAAGAAAAAATCAACGAACCATTTGCACTAAAAGCAATTTGGCCGCCAATCAAACCAGGCAGCAAAGAATGGCATTCTTATTTTGACAAATGCGACGCGCGCACGCCTTTTGAATACTTGAACGGCGGCATCTGGCCATTCATCGGCGGATTCTATGTCGCGGCCTTAGTCAAGATGAATAAATACGCCGAAGCCGAAATCGAGCTCGAAAAACTGGCTGAAGCCGCTATGCAAAAATTTGATCCATCAACCCGCTGGAAAGGCCGCGGCAAAGGCAAGTTTGAATTCAACGAATGGCTCCACGGCAAAACCGGCAAACCGCTCGGCGAACCATACCAAGGCTGGAGCGCCGGAACCTATATTTATGCTTATCGGTGTGTGAAAGAGAGACGGGCGATTTATTTTGAATAAAAAAACAAGGGAATCATGCTTACCGCACAATTCCCTTTTTTATTTGTCTGAATAAATATTAAACTTTTTCCAATTTGCGAAAAAAATATATTCCTAGATTACTTTCACGCGCATCATCTTTTTCGTCCATCGTAATGGAATAACCCTCTTCACTAAATCCGCCAGCACTGAAATGGCTTACTTTAATAGCGCCGGTATCGCAAGTTCTTCCCCATTTGGTTTCATCAACACGCAATTTATTTTTTTTGAAAAGTAAAAAATGCATTGCCGTGCTTTCTATCAATTTCGGTACCTCATAACCTTTTGGTTTAAGCGCAAGCTGTTCCGAAAATGATTTGTTTGAAGAGTTGGGTATTACCCCTTTGTACATCAAGAGCCACTCGTAGCGCGTAACACAGGTATCATATAATTTCCGTTTACAACCGTTGTATTTATCCAAATATTGATAAAAACGCGGATCACTGTCTTTTGGAAATATTTCCATTAATTTTTTTATGCTTACCGGCTCTTTTTTATAATTTGCCGGCAGATAAAAAAGAAAATGAGTTTCTCTGACTTTTTTGTCTCTGTTAAAAGGGCAAGTACTATTCATAATTTTTTCCAATTCCACGATTGGAATCGGCAAGGAAATATCCTCCGGCAAGTTTAATCTATAATACTTTTTCCAATCCGACAATCCAAAAAATTCTTCGGAGCGAAAACAAGAAAACAGTTCTTGATCCGCCTTATACGGCATCATTTTGTCGATTAAGAGATTTACAATTTCCACGGCTATCGCCTTGTCCGACCGCACAAACGCCAACATATTCGGCGTCATCCCTGCCTCTTCCAGTGCTTTTAGCGTTTTGAGCAATTGCTTTAATGAAAGCTCCTGCAAATCATTACTTAGCATGTTTTTCTCCTTTATTATATTTTTCTTTTTTTAGTATATTTTACAAAGAACAGCTTTTCGATTGCTCATAAATATAGCACGGGGATTTAAAAAAATCAACCGGCATTATCCTTAGTGTAAAAATCAAAAAAAATAAGGGAATCATGCTTACTGCACAATTCCCTTGTTTATTTTGAAAGTCTTTTTTAATTATTTTCAATATAACAAAGACATTCTTCGTATTTTTCGTTATCGATTTTACCTGTCGCCAAATAGTAGGCAAGCAATTCCATTATCGTAAAACACGATATCATGTCATAACCTGCTTTTCGAAGTTCAAAATACCCGCCTTGCTCACGATCTACCAGAACAAAAAGTTTTTTAACGATTGACCCCTCAGATTCAATTGCTTTAATAGCTTCAATTTTCGAATCTGCTTTTGTGACAAGGTCATCAATCACCAAAACATTTTCGCCCTTACGATAATCAAAACCGGGCAATGGCACGATTTTGCGCTTTCCATCTTTGATTTCTTTGGCAAGCTTGATAATCCTAAAACCCCAAGGCTTCGGCACGACTCTTTCAAGCGCCTCAATAATCGGGTCTGCCGCATGAGGAATTCCGGCAATCGCCTGAAAATCAATATTCCAAAGTTTAATTTTATCCCACAAAGCGATTGCGATCAAGTCGCAATCGTCGTCAGTGAGCGGTCCGGGATTTGTCGGATTGTCCTTTGTCCGCAAATTCAAATAAAACGGCGACAAAGGTGCACTCGGATTCTTTTCATGAAGCTTTAGTCTAAACGCACCAAATTTAAATGCCCCTCTGTCAAAAATCATATCAGCCACATTTGCATATTCCTTTTTCATAATCATTTCTCCTTTTCTGTTTTATGACGCCTTAAGAATTTCATTCAAAGTCCAAATAACGGCTTTTCTTGGATTTTTTGCGCCGGTAATCGGCCTTCCGATTACGATGCGATCTGCTCCGTTTTTTATCGCTTTTTCCGGAGTCATAACCCGACTTTGGTCATCGTTTTCCACCAATGACCATTCGGGACGGATGCCAGGTGTATTCAAGCTCAGATTTAATCCCGGAAAACGTTTTACGATTTCTATTTCTTTGGGCGAAAGTATCAACCCGTCCGCGCCGGCCTCGTTGGCGATATGCGCAAAACGCGATACTCCTTCTTCGCACGAACAAGAATAAATCGCTTTGCATTTTTCATCATTCAAGCTCGTCAGCACAGTAACTCCCAACACCTCGCAATCAGGTCCGACAGTGTCTTTAAAAACACGAACCCCATCGCCGGCATTGCACATGACTGTCACAAAATCCGGCAACACTTGAGCCAAAAGCTCAGCATCGATTTTCATCGTTGTCGGAATATCAACCAATTTCAAATCCGCAAAAACTTTCAATCCCATTTTGTGCAACGTTTTGATCAAATCATATCCGACAGCCCTAAGAATAGAATTAATCTTAATAATAACTCCCGTTCCCCTTAAACTCAAGGCTAATTCCATTACTTTGGCTTCAACTCCACGTATTCCACCACATTCCTTCGGCGAATAGTCAGCGGCCACAATTAAACGCTCCTCGGTCTTAATTTCTTTTTTCATTTCCTTCCTCCCTTTTTAATGTTAAAGAATTATCGGCGCTCCGTTTCTTTTGGTTATTCTGTATTTCAATTTTTTTTCTTTCATACATTGCCGTCTCTTTTTTTTCAAATCAACTCGTTTCCAAACTGCCAACAAGCTGTGTGATTGAAGTAAATCCGTGATGTCGGATAATCTTTTCCAGCTTATCATTAATTTCGGAAAAAATCTGGTGATTGCCAAATCCGCCGGTACCGACGGCAACAAGATTTGCGCCTGCGATAAAAAATTCCGCGGCCGACTCGCCGTCTTCAATCCCGCCCATACCGATAATCGGAACCTTGAGCCTTGCTTTGCGTATCTGATGTACCATCCTTACCGCAATCGGCCTGATTGCCGGTCCGGAAAGTCCGCCGAATATCGCTCCGATTTTAGAGCGAAGCGTAAATGGATTAATAGACATAGCTTGAACTGTATTAATCAAGGATATGGCGTCTGCCCCGCCCTTAACTACCTCTTTGGCAATTTCAACGATATCAGTCACATTGGGCGTCAGCTTAACAATTACTATCTTGTTTGTAACATTGCACACTTCATTCGTTATAGCCTGGGCTATATTTGGGTCAACCCCAAATGCCACTCCGCCGTGCTGCAAGTTCGGGCAAGAAATATTAATTTCAATTCCTGCCGCATCTGTTTTGTCAATCGCCTTTGCCAACGTGATATATTCATCAATCGAAAACCCGGAAATATTCACAAATACCGGCTTACCAAGACTTAGCCATCTAGGCAGTTCATCATCGACAAATCTTTCTAAACCGACATTCTCCAAACCAATCGAATTGATCATACCGGCAGGCGTTTCGCAAATTCGCGGCATTACATTACCGGCTCTTGGCAATACAGTAACACCTTTGGTTACCAATACACCAAGCTTGGAAATGTCGAATAATCCTTGCTCCAAAACCTCTATTCCCAAACACCCCGATGAATTCATGGTAGGATATTCAAGCAACAGATCTTTGAGTCTTGATTTCATTCCTTCAAGCGCCGGAACATATATTGTTTTTCGCTCATTTCCAGCTTTTGGAATAAGTTTATCCCAATCAATCCACAAATTTGAAAACGCCGGCCCATCTGTGCACACATGTTTCACGCTTCCGTCGTTTCCAAATATTGCACAGCCTTTGCATGACCCTGTTCCGCATGCCATTACTTCTTCAAAAATAACTAAACATGTATTATCAGAAAAATCACATATTTCAGAAACTCTTTTAAGCATCGATCTGGGGCCACAAGCGACAATTGTAACAGAACCAAATTCATATTTCAGATTTTCTTCAAGCAAAAGATCAGTAATATATCCTTTGTGTTCACCTTCGGTTTCAGTAATAGTTGAAAAGCAAATGCCATATTTTTCAAAAAACCCAACCCCTGAAATTTGACTCATATTTTTCGCCCCTAATATAACTTTTACATGCTTTTCTTCATCTTTCAACCTTTTAGCCAATAACACCAAGCTCGCAACACCACTGCCGGCACCGACCACAATAATGTTCTCCGCATCATAATCAATCTCAATTTCCGCGCCAAGCGGTCCAGTGAAACCAATCTTGTCACCCGGCTTCAACTCAGAATATGCCCGAGTATTTTCTCCAACCATCTTAATCAAAACTGATATGACATTGTCTTCAATTTCTACAATCGAAAACGGACGCGGCATTACCGACCGGTCGTATTTCGGTTCAAGCAAAATAAATTGCCCTGGGCCTGCGCTGAATTTTTGATCACCGATAATTTCCATTTCCAGCAAAACCACATCCGAACCAGTTCTTTCTAATTCACATTTTTTTACAATCGCCCGATGATTTTTTTCCATTTTTCTACCTCCTGATAATTAGTTTTAAAATTCTTGCCCTAAAACAAAAATCCTTTGTCAACGTACAAAAAAATTGAACAATTTTAATACATTTTTAATCATCCAAATGTAAACACACTTTACAATAATACTTACGAAAAATCAACTAAAAAAAACAATTTATCGAAATTACTTTTCAAAATATTTTTTCAAAAATAATAACCGCTAAATTTAGCGGTTATTTTGATATTTTATCCCTATAATCTCTAAGTAGCTTCTACAAATTTTACATCCAACGGAAGCGTGGCGACAACAGAATAATCTTTATCTTTTTCTGCTTTTAATTTGATTTCAAAAGAATATCTGCCTGCTTCTTTGAGTGATATTACATCTGTTTTTGAATTTGAATGTTTAATTTTTTGTCCCATAATTAAATCAACACCATCACAAACTAAGGGCTTGTTTAAAACGCGCAATAAGCGATAAAGCATTTCTGCCATTTTGTAATCACCATTTTCAATATCCGAAATAATTCTTTGAGTTGTGCCAACTTTTTTTGCAAGCGCTGACTGGCTAATGCCCATTTCTTTTCGGCTTTTTAAAATAATACCTGAGATTCTAGTTTGAAATAATGAGACTTCCAAAGATTCTTTAAATTTTTTTGTTTTAACCAGCTTTAATAATTTATTGTTATTCTGTTCTTTTTTCATAATTTTTTAAAAATTTATTATTTATATAAATCATCAAATATTTTTGGTAAATTTTTATATAACTGATTATAATATAGTTGCGCTTCATCCATTTTCTTCTTGACATATTTATCTGTCTTATCTTTACTCTTGTAGCCGTCTTTTTTATCAAAACCAAGGAGTAAAACCAATCTGGAATTATTGCAATCACGATAATAAGGAAATCTAATTAGCGTGTTACTTCTCTTGACGCGTATTTCAATAAAATCATAACCATGCATTTTTTTCGCATAATGGCCATCGGATCCGCCATTATTTTCTGCAACATATTTCCATTTCGCAAATATATTTGCAATTTCATCAATAACAAAATCTAAATCTGGTAAGTCTAAATCAGTTCCATATTTATCATAAAAATATTTTTCGATTGGAGATTCCTTTCCATCCGAACAATAAAAGCATGGTTTCATATACAAATTTTACAAGCATTTTTTATTAATAATAGGACTTACGCGTTTGCCCTTTTTAGTTAATATTTTGGCCAATATTTTTGTCCAAATATGGGATTTGTGAGATAATGTAGTAGAGTGAAGCTTAATTACAAAATAAACACAAATCCCATGCAAAAACAAAAATGTTCGTTGAAACTCTATAGTGAGTTTCTAATCGCCAATCAGAATAAATTTTCCGGATTGGAATTATCTAAGTCGACATCCGACATGGCTCACGATTCCGTGAATCGATGGTTATCCCGGTCAAATTTCAGACCGGCGGAATTGTGGAGCGATGTCAAAAGATTAGTTGACGTTAATTCTGGTTATCTCGTCGGAGACGATTCTGTTTTAAACAAACAGTACTCGCGCCACAACGAGCTAGCTAAAAAACAATACAGCGGAAATGCGCACGGACTAATCAATGGCATCGATCTGGTAAATCTTCTCTGGACAGGCAACGAGGGCGAAGAGTACATTCCGATTGACTACCGAATCTACAACAGAGATGCGGATAACAAAACCAAAAATGATCATTTTCAAGATATGCTTAAAAGAGCCAAAAATAGGGGTTTTTCACCACTATATGTGTTGTTCGATGCGTGGTATGGAAGCATCGACAATATGAAATTGATAACACGGGAATTGAAATGGAATTTCATTTGCAATCTAAAATCTAATCGACAAGTATGCGTTGTCAAAGGCGAATATATGCCAATAGCTGACTTGGACTTGGCCAACGAACAGGTTAAGCAGGTCTGGCTAAAGGAATATGGACACATATTAGTATGTAAGTTAGTCAACAAAAACGAAGACATTACATATTTGGCAACCAGTGATTTAACTCTGACTGACTACGAAGATTTTATTCTTCATCACAACAAACGTTGGCGAATTGAAGAATTTCATCGTGGAATCAAACAGACAACCGGGATTGAAAAATGCTATTCCACAAAATCAGTCTCGCAAAAAACTCATATTTTTGCCTCTTTTACAGCTTTCATTAAATTGGAAAAGAACAGGTTAAAAAACAAAATATCTTGGTATGAACAAAAGGCGGGAATATCCAGATTGGCTACAGTTGGCTATTTGGCAAACGCGTAAGTCCTAAATAAGTTACTTTTTCTTATTGTTTATATATTATACCTAAAAAGGTATAATGTCAAGGAAAATTTTTTTTACTTACTCAATAAAAAAATAAGGGAACCGCATCATCTGCAATTCCCTTGTCGGGATATATGGATTATTTATAATAAATCGTTTCACCATCACCAAATTTTGAAGCAATAGAAACGGTAAAATCCTGCTTTTCCGTAATCGAACCGACCACTTTTGCTTTTATATTAAAATATTTAGCAAAAAAATTACAATCTTTTCAAAATATCCTCCCACAACACATCACTATTCTTTTCAATCTCTTTTACAATATAATACAAAGTATTCTTACTTAAATTATTTGCCGGCAAAATTATCATCTTTTGTGTTTTTACGCATGTTAACTTGACATGACTGCCTTTATAACCGCCTTTTTTGGAAATAATAAAACCAAGGCCGCACAAAGCCTTGGCTAATCTGTCTTGATTGATTTTGTCAGGTAACTCGCTAAGCGAAGGCATATGCGCATACCTTTTGTTCGACTCGTTGTTCAACCTTATGAACACCGGCTTCTTTCGCATATGAAGATGGAACATCAAAGGCAGTTAAAATAGCATCTTTAATTTTTTCATCCAGTTCTGTCTGACTCTCTGCCGAAGTTACTATTGTCCCATATTGAAAATTCTTACTAATCGCAATTAATTCTTTTCCTTCTTGTTTGAATTCAAAATGTATAGCACCATTTGTCCTAAAATATTGAGCAAGCTCAAACAAGCCAATCGGAACAGATTTACCATTCCAAAGAAATTTGATCAAATAGTCTTTTGTTTGTTTTAATAGCACCATAAATCATTAAATAAGTACTCACACTCTATTACTTTCGTCAGATTATGTCAATATTATAGCACATATAATGAATTAAAGGAATATAAAGCTCTATTTTCCAATCACCTTCCCCATAAAACGATTAAACTCTATCTGAAAAAATGCCTTCATTTTTATTTTTAACGATTTATCACTTACAAGAAGTAAAGGCTTGAGCGTATCGATTTTTTCGGATAGATCGTTTAACTTTACAAAAAGATTCAAAGGCTCGATTTCAACTCCAAATTTTTTTATAGCAAAATCAATTAATTTTTCAATTCGATATTTGGGCTTATTACTTAGATATGAATACAAATCAAAAGCATCTTTCGGCTCATTCCTTTGATAAGCTGACAATATTTTATTACTCATCAAATCAACAAGCGAACTGGCTCTGACATTAAATTCTTTCAAGGCAATCAGTTTGGATACGGCTGGAAAAGGAAAATAAACTATTTCCATTTTTACAATTTCTTTTTTTCTGTGAATCAAAAACATTCTTCGATTCATTTCGATAACAAAATCAATTTTGGAAATTTTCAAATCCGCTTTCATTTGATTTATAAAAATCAGATAATCATTATCAGCGAAAAGATTTTCTGAAAAAAAATCAATATCAACCGATTGACGATTATATAAATAATGATACGCCAATAAAGTACCGCCTGTCCAATAAAAATTACGACCGAATTCAGTTCGGCCGAAATATGACAATATGTCTTTTTGCAAATCTGATAATTTAACTTTTTGCATATAAAAAATTCGTAAGCAATTCTTTTAAAGAATCGCTGATATCCAAATTAGCAAGATTATCTTTTAGATCTTTTTTGTTAATTCCTGAAAGATCGCCAAAGCGCAACTTCCGTGTCAAAAACCAAGCTTTATCTCTTGCTTTTTTTAGATCAATTTTTTCAAAATCGTAATCCCAAACAATCGCTTTATTTTTTATTATTTTTTTCATGTTTTAATAATAGCAGAAAAACCAAGAAAAAGCAAGGAGAAACTATTTCACCCACCTCAAATAAGCCTCCATAAAGCCCGTCAAATCGCCGTCCAAAACCTTGTCAATCTCCTGCGTCTCATGCTCTGTCCGATGATCTTTGACCATCTTGTACGGTTGCATGACATATGAACGAATCTGTTTCCCCCACTCCGCTTTCTGTGCTTCACCGCGTAGTTTCAGCTCTTCGGACTCGCGCTCTTCTTCGCGCAATTTGAAAAGTTTTGATTTCAAAATCTTCATGGCCGTCTCCCGATTTTGATGCTGGCTTCTTTCGTTCTGGCAAGATACGATAATGCCGGTTGGGATATGCCGGATGCGTATGGCCGAATCGGTAGTATTCACACTTTGTCCGCCTGGCCCAGATGAACGGAAAACGTCTATCGCAAGTTCGCTATCAGCAATCTCAATCTCGGCCGAATCCGGTAGCTCAGGAATTACCTCGACCAGCGCAAAAGAAGTATGGCGCATTGCCTCGGCATCAAAAGGTGAAATACGCACAAGTCGATGCACGCCTGATTCGCTTTTTAAATATCCATAAGCCCATCGCCCGGCAATGCGATATGTCGCGCTCTTGATACCGGCCTCGTTGGCAACAGTCCGATCAACAACCTCAACCTTCCAGTTTCTCTTTTCCGCAAAACGCAAAAACATCCGTTCCAAAATCTGCGCCCAGTCCTGCGCATCCACTCCACCCGTGCCGGCATGAAGTGAAATAATCGCATTGCTCTCGTCGTGCTTACCCCTAAACATCAAATAAAAATCCAAACGATCAAAATTTTCTTTTAGCTTCTCATATTGCTCCTGCGCCTCACCAGCAAGCGAATCGTCTTCCAGTTCAGCCGACTCCGCTACTAACTCTTCCAATGAGTGAATTTCCAAAAGTAAATTTTCCCATTCCAAAACTTCTTTTTCAAGCTCATCCGCTCTTTGACTCGTTGCCACTGCCTTTTCCCGCTCATCCCAAAAACCCGGCAAGCTCATTTGCGCTTTCAGCGCATGTGCCTCTGATTTTTTTCGATCAATATCAAGAATCTGCATAGTCTTTACAACCCGCTCACGCAATTCTTCTAAGTTTTTTAATAGGTTTTCCATGATTTAGTTTATCTAAAAAATCTTTTTATCATACAAAATAGAATGAATATTTTCGCTCACATTTTCTTTTGCATTTTTTGTAGATATTAAAAAATTTTTCCAAGAATTTTTATTTTTGGTTTTTTTACAATCAGTTTCTTTATTTACCTTAAAAACATAAATATTTAAATATTGTTTTAATTTTTGAAGTTTTTTAATTTCTTTTTTCATCATAACCTTATTATAGAACAATTTATTGTATTTTTCATATGCATATATACATCATATATAATTTACATTTATAAACAAAATATACAACTAATACATATTATTAAGACAAAATAATTTACAATAGATCCTTAATCCCCTCAAACTGATTAACTGCTACCCGCGTATAAATCTGCGTAGTTTCCAGTCGTGCATGCCCTAACATAGACTGAATATACCGCAGATTAACATTATTTTCAAGCTGATGCGTAGCAAAACTATGCCGCAAACAATGCGGGCTGATTGTTTTCTGGATACCTGCCTGCACAGCTAAATTTGCGACAATCTTCTGCAAACTACGCACACTCATTTTTTGCCCTGCCTCACGGCTTTCAAATAAATATTTTGTCGGTTTATACTCGAGTAAATATTTATCAATATTATCCAAAACAATTTGCGATATAACAGTAATCCGGTCTTTCGCCCCTTTTCCCTGTCTTACTAGCACTGATCTACGATTAAAATTTATGTCATCAATTTTTAAACTTCGAAGTTCCGAAACACGCAATCCAGTGCTGTACAAAACTTGGATCACTAATTTATGTTTAATGTTTTCACCGGCACATATCATCTTTGCAATCTCCTGTTTTGATAAAACAGTCGGCAGTTTCTTTTCTTTTTTTGGACGTTTTACTTCAAACCCATCTGCAAAAAATTTCCTTTTCAATATATTAGCATAATAATATTTCAAAGCGTTGATTGCCAGATTAATTGTTGAGCTAGATTTGTTCAAACTAATCAAACAATCCAGATAGTCTTTGATATCTTGGCGATTTATATCATCACTAAATTTGCTTGCAAATCTTAGCAGTTCTTTGTTATAATAAAGATAGGCATTAATCGTTTTTGGACTAAATTTCTGTAATCTCATCTCTTGAGCCAAATTATGCATTGGATCCCGAGAAATAACAGTTGTTCGATTATTTATTGATGTTACCATACCCCCTTCTGCTAACACATTTATTACTATATTTTAACTAATTTTTAAATAAAAAACAATAAGTTCGTATATAACTTGTTATATGAAATTAGTGTGCTTATACTATAAAATAAATTTACTATGCAAAACGAAAAGCCAAATTTAAATAATGTTGAATTTGAACCTCTTCAAGATGAAAAATGGTACAAAGAAAGATTTTATTGGTTAAGAGATAAACATTATGATGATTTGCCCGAAATAGATGTAAGAGATATGAATATACCTTACGATGACCCTAGATATAATATGTTCAAATGCCAAGGTAATTACATCTCCGGTTTAAAATCTGACCTCCAAAGTGCTTTACTGGACAAAATCTTTGACAACCATGAATTAAAAAATGAAATTAAAGAGTTTTTAAATTTTAAATTTGGCTTTAGTGAAGGTAAATTTACTACCCAGGAAGAAATAGATAAATGCAATACCATGCTTAATAAATTAATAGATTATCTAGATAAAAAATAATTTCATTATTCACGATCGCACACCAACATCATATAACAAGTTGTATCAGGTTACAGAAATCCGCATTGATTTAAACTTTCTCTTACGCATTCGCTCCAGAGAAAAAATAATAATGTGCACGGATTTCTTTCACCCAAATTTTGTTTTATTTTGATTGTGCGCATCTGCGCAATTATACAATCAAAATAAAACAAAACTTCTGATACAACTAAATGTTCAACGAAATAGCCCAAGCTCATTTAGTGTTTCCAAGAAGACTTTGTGCAAAATCATAATTTAGTGCTATGAATCAGAAACCGCCCTACAAATCAATCACGCAATTGCCATATCATTGTGTTCCTGCATGTTTAACGATGGTTTTGGACCGACGAAAAGTTAAACATGGCACACAAGATGAGATTGGCTACGAATTAGGCTTGGTAGTTCCTAATGAAATAGCACACGAGTTTAAAAAAATTAGAACTGGCAAAAAACCAATAGCTGGGTACGGCACGCAGGTCGCCAAAAAGCAATATTCTATCAATCACTTTTTTCAAAAATATAAAATTAAGTTAAGGGAGGAGTATTATCCTCCTGAGAAAATTAGAGATTATGCGGAATTTATTGCTGATAATATTAGCAAGTCAAATGATTTAATTGTCTGCTTTAACAACGAATTGCTTTTTGGCTCCGGCGATTGGGGACATGTGTGCGTAATCCAAGGTATTGATAGAAATGTTGTTATGCTAATTGACCCAGAAAGAAGCGTGCCTAAAAAAAGAAGAACGGAACTGCCAAACCTAATAGAAGCGATAAAGAAGCATGGCGAGGAAAAGCGGGGCGGTTTCTGGGTCATTTCTTAATCACCGCTTGGGCTACATCGTTGAACACCAAATATCTGGTTCCAAAATTTTTCACTTATATATTTTAAAGGTAAGAAAAATTTTCTCTCCCAAATTCGCTTTCGTTACACTCCAGCAAACTTCAGATATTTGGATACGTTGTATGCAATAGCCCTCACGCACTTACCGTTCAAAGGGAAATTAAAACCCCTGCGAACTCAATGAAGGTTGCAGGGGCTACAACACACAACATGCTGTATCTGGTTACGTGAACATAAATTTTTTAAATGTGCTCTTTTAAGGTTTTGTTCGATTTTCCCAATCTAAAAAATGACATTTTTCACAATATTCACCCATAACATTTTTGCTTGGTGTATCTATTGATGTGAGCGGGTATGGAGTCGGCTGTCCTTCACTACACCAATTATTGCATATACACACCGCTGCTTGCTTAACCGTTCTGGTTGTTTCCATTATTTCCTCCTTTTTATAGTTCATTGATGGGCTTATTAATTAAATTAATATCATATACGCTTACAGTTGTAAAGGGTTTTTTCAAAATAAAAACGTTATTTAAAAAATTTATGTTCACTCCACCCAAATCACTACCCCTCTTTTTAAATTAGAATAAAAATGAGTCGGGGCAGTGACTTCAGATACAGCTCAAGTTAAATGAAATAGCCCTTCACATATATTCTAAAATTAAAATTCATACAAAATGAAAAGCCGCTACTTAATTTCACGGCTTGTGTGTGGGCTACTTCACTTAACAGGTTGTATCTGGCTACATAAAAAGGAATTTAATAAAAAATTTTTCTTAATCTAAAAAAAGCCCTTTTGAAATTTGCTCAACAAAAACGTTAAGCTAATTGGGGGTAGTCCATATATTCATAGTTTATCCGGAAACCCTTGTTGTCTGCCGGCAAAACATGCCCTTTCTTTCTCTCGTTGACATGCATCCACATTTTAACGATGAAATCGTTTCCGTCATCAGCCCAACCGACACCGCAACCAACCATTTCAATTCCTTGCGATTCCAATTGGTCAAAAATTTCCATCCCTGCGGCCTTACATTTTTCCATCCGTTTCTTATTATCTTTTGACATAGACACCCCCTTGTGTGTTTAAAGTACATTATGCAAACTAGTTTTATTCATATAAACAAATTTTTATCTAATAGTCAACAAAAATTTCAAAATGGCTTTAAATTAATGTGAATTATTTATTAAATTCCTTTTTATTCCGCCCAAATTTTCAAAATGAATATTAACATAATAATGTATTTTAAAAACTTCAGATACAACAAATGTTAGCTGAAATATATGTTTTTCTTTTGTCCTGCAAAAGGCAGGACAACTTTTAAAAAGAATTAAATTTTGTTTTTTATTTATTTAATAAAGGGGAAATAAGGTGTTTCTCCGCTACGCTACGAAGACGATTAATTTTAATCAAAAAACTATGAAAAAGTTTATTAATGAAAATTGGTTTAAATTAGGAATACTAATAATCATATTAACAGCTGGTTTTTTTTATTTTATCAATAATGAAAGTACGAGTAAAAAAACTATCATTCTTAAGGAGAAATGCCTAAAAGATGGAGAGACTTATATAAAAAATAATTTTATGGAAAACCCACCTGAAACCATGACAGTATCTAAAGAATTTGTTTACAGCCCAGAGCTTAAAACATGTCTGATTAATATTTCAAGAATAACCTCGCCGTTACAATGGTATTATGCAATAATTGATATTTACACAAAAAAAGAAATAGCATCATATAGTTTTGATAAAACAGATAATGGAAGCATTAAATCTCAATCTTTTATAGATAGCTATAAAAAATATGAGGACTTAAAAAACAAATATTTTTCAAAAAAATAAAAATGATTTTAAATAAAAAATAATTAATGAAAAATATTTACCATAAATTTAATATATGAAAAAAGCGGTGCTAATAATTATTTCTCTAATACTAATGAGTGTAAGCGTCTTTTTATTTTTTAGACAGAAAAATAATCAGTTAAATTTAGACTTCGCGAAATCATATAAAGAATTTAATATAGTCATGTCGGATTTTTCTATACCGGTTTTTGCGACCAACATAAAAGAGAATCAAAATCTTGATAAATTTAATAAAATCTATTCTCAAATAGTAGATTCGATGGAAAATACAATTCCTAATTTTGAGAGATTAGAACTATCAAAACAAGCAATATTGTTTAATGAGTATCTGATTGTTGATTTAAACAATACTGATAATTTGGAAAAAAAAGCTGGTGATATACTCATTGTGCTAAACACAAAGGCAACGACCATAAAAGATAAAGATATCAAGGATGAAGCTATTCAGATTGCTGATCTTTGTAAAAAAGATTTAGACAATCTTATTGCCTACAAACGATCAATTTGGGATAAAAGAAATATAACGGCTAAATTATTACAAAAGATAATTGATAACAATGGCGAGTTAGCAGAGTTTGTCGATTTTTTAGACCAAGAAGATAATCAAATAAAAATTCAAAATCAAAATAAAGATTTAGAAAAATTATCAAAAAATTTTAATGATTTAAGGAGTAATCACGCCACCGCTTATGCACGTTTCCGAGGGCTTACCGGAATAATTGATTGATTTATTAAAAAATAAAATAAGTCATCTGGTCTGTTTAATAAGCTACTTTTGGGCTAATTTAATATTTATGCAAAATTTTTAAATTGCAGCAAAAAATAAACTAACAGGCAGATTCTTACAAAAAAAATGAACGAACATCTAGCGCCTGTTTTTAAAATAATATTACCTGAATTAGAAAAAAATAATATTGATTATTGGGTATACGGTGGTGTTAGTATTGCGGGCTATGCGCAAAAATTTATTCGAGAAAATTCTGATATTGATATATTCATAAAAGAATGTGATTTTGAAAAAACCCACGAATACCTTAAACAATTGTGCAAGAAAAATGATTTTGAACTATGTATTGATTGGAAAAAAGGTAGACCAAGAATTAATGTAAAAATAGAAAAGAAAAATAGGTTTTCAATGATTCCGGTATTTTTAAAAAGCGATACCGCCTTATTTAAATATAAAGACGGCGACCAAAAATTTCCACTTGAAATATTAAATAAAATTAGAAGATCTATATCTAATTATAAGTTTTTTACAACCGAGGACAGATTCATTAAGGAAATGTTTATTAAACATATAGAGGTTAGACGTGATAAAATAAAAAAATTAAAAATTATTAAGGATGCAAATACTATTCTTAATAGCAAAGAAATAGAAAGATTTGGATTTACAAAACAATAATGAGTTTTGGGGCAAAGAAAATTCACCCCCCCCTCCTCCTTTTACAAAATAAAATTGACATTTAAAATAAACCCAAAACAATAAGTTAACGTAATTCCATGAAAACAATACTTAAAAAAATATTAAATATATTCAAAAAAGATACACCCCATACAATATCATTGGAAGATGAAAATGAAGAAATTATTTCAGCATATAACTTACTTAAAAAATCTGTCCCAGAATATAATGAACCAAATTATGAATTAGCAAAAAAAGTTTTTTTAGATTTTAATGATTTTAATCAAAAAAACCTAGATATTCATATGATGTATCTTGGTTTTATTCCAAAATCACTACTACCTTATCCAAAAAACTATATTAAGTGTGCTTATTATATTTTTTTTGAGTCGTTAAAAAAAGAAAAAAATATAAAGATGTTGAAGTCCATTGAAGAAATAGCCTCACTTCTCTTTTGCTATTATCCTGACTGGGATAAGTATCAGGAAAATCTTAAACACAAAGCAATGTATGATGACGTTGTCTTTAAAGATGGTAATTCATTTAATGGATGCATTCCTAGAGAAAAATTTAAAAAGTTATACGGAGCCTATCAAATTTCAAAAGAAGAATATGATAATTCACCAAATTCTGTTGACGCAACAAATGAAAAATTAATAAATGATTTTGGCATTTTACCAGAGATTGAAAAAGATGTCGACATGGATGAAATAATTAAAAAAAATAAATAGGAGTTTTGGGGCAAAGGGAATTCACCCCTTTAATTCCCCTCTTCCCTTTGCCCCAAAACAAAAACAAAATTTAATTCTTTTTAAAAGTGACTTGCATTCGCAAATCAAAGAAAAACATATACATTCAGCTAACAGCTCGATAAGCGGCTCCGTCTCTTGCCAGAGACTACGCGCAAATTTTCACTTCACTTCGTTCCGTGAAAACTTCGCTTCATCGGCATACGTTAAGTGAAATATTGCTCGGGCTACGTTTGAGCATTTTACATGAAAACATTTTTTTATTAAATCTATGGAAACACGTATTAGCATATTTGGAGACAGTATAACTTGGGGTGCCTGGGATCCTGAAAACGGGGGTTGGGTGACTCAACTACGACGTTATTTTGAAACTAACGAAAATTATGAGGTTGATGTCTATAATCTTGG
>Ga0208373_1002998_pt1 | contig 17366 bp, 16 predicted proteins | sample RifOxyC2_FD_184036 | JGI IMG/M metagenome (GOLD analysis project Ga0208373, IMG submission 184036) | Soil microbial communities from Rifle, Colorado - Rifle Oxygen_injection C2 (SPAdes) | ecosystem: Environmental > Terrestrial > Deep subsurface > Rock core/Sediment | place: Rifle, Colorado...
CGTTGCCCAGATATTTTATCCGGTGGGTTATCCCGTAGCGCCGGGCATTCGTAACGTCTTCCCGGCTCTGCGATAATGAACAGTGCGCCCAGCAGGCGGTCCATTTTTCCATGAGCCAGCCGAGCGTGCGATGGACAAACGGCGCGTGGTCATGAACAAAGTACCCATGGACAACATGGATGACCATGGGCACTCCGGCCAGGCGCGCGGCAATTGGGCCGATTATTCCGGCCTTGGGGGTATGGGTGAAAACGATTGCCGGGCGCGCCCGCTTGAAGTACCGGCGGAGAATGAATATCGAAAGAAGGTCTTTCAAGGGGGAAAGTTCGCGCGCTATGGGCAGGGTGTCTACGGGAAAATCCTGGCACCGCAGCTTCGCGGCGTAGGGGCCGTCGGCGCACAGCCCCCGGATGTTGTACCCCTGGCCGTTCATCCAGAGGATCCGGCGCCTGAGCAGCAGGGCCATGGACATGTCGGTCGTGGCCATTTCAACAATCAACGGCAAGGCTTGTTTATTTCCAGCGCCCCCTCTCCCTTCAGGAGAGGGGGAAAGGGGGTGAGGTGCCATTTCGAGGATCAATGGGGCGGGAGTCATGCGGAAGCTTCCATTTGACGAACCATGTTTCATCCCTACACCACGGTTTCCAGCCAACGAATATAATCCCGGAACGGTACGACCGCGGAATCCTTCGTCAACGGCCCGCCCGTTTCGGACAAACATACGATTTGCCCCGAACGGATATCGGATTTCGGATTCAAGCCAAGATAACTGCGCACCCCGTCCGCGTCCGCGGATTTGGGTTTGTCCGTCAGTTTGAATTCAATGGGATAAAGCGATAATCCCGGACCCGAAACGAGCATGTCGACTTCGACGCCCGTCCGGGAGCGGAAAAAGAACATCCGGGGCATTTTACCCCGGTGCAAATACGTCTTCAACGCCTCCTGGACGCAGAAATTCTCGAAAAGCGCCCCGGCCAAAGGATTTTCCATCAATTGCGTTTCATCGGTTATGCCAAGCAGGTGCGACAGCAATCCGCAATCGGTAAAGTACAGTTTCGGCGCTTTGACGAACCGTTTGGTCACATTCTGAAAATAGGGCGTAAGAAGGAACACGATGCGGCTGGCCTCAAGGACTGAGACCCAGTTCCGGACCGTGTTGACGTCCACGCCCAACGAACGGGACATATCCGCGTAATTGACGAGGTTGCCGCAGCGGGCCGCACAGACGTAAAGAAACCGCTCAAAATCCCTGACAAGGTGGATGTTGCTGAAAGCGCGGACATCCCGCTCAATGTAGGTCCGCAAATACTCGGTATACCATAGGGCACGTTCCATTCCTTCATTGATGCAGGGTTCAGGATAGGAACCCTTCAGGCATGCATCGGCAAAAAGGCTTCGGGTGGAACGGTTTTTACCCTTCCGGAGTTCCGGAGATTCACTTTCGTTTACATCAAAAGGCATGAGTTCGAATATGGCGACACGGCCGGCCAGAGAGTCGCCAAGCCCTTTCATCAACGGAAATTGTTGCGAACCCGTAACGACAAACCGGCCGCATTTTGCACGGTCATTGTCTATCCTGACTTTGATATTGGTCAGGAGTTCCGGGGCATACTGGATTTCATCGAGGATTAAAGGCTCGCCCAGCCTGTCGAGGAGTTTTTCAGGCGCTTCCGTGGCTTCTTTGCGCACCGCCAAGTCATCCAATGTGCAATATTTGAAATGTGGAAGCGCTTTCTTTAAAAGCGTTGATTTGCCCGTTTGCCTGGGTCCGGTAACGGCCGTTGCCGGGAATTGATCCAAGCAGCGTTTTAAAATAGTTTCAGCAGTTCTGACTATATACATATGGATTTAATATACATATATTTAATCAAAAACACAATATTATAATTTATATGATAGGTTACGGCATTGATGCTATCCGTATTTCATTCATTACCATATGATTACGAATTATGCTGTTATTATTACATATATTACATATCAATGTCCCGATGTTTCAAGCGGGCATCTGTTTTGCAAAATTTGAGTTAACCTTCAAGCTGTATATAAAAATAATACTACCAAAAAGAAGCATATTATATTATATTACTCGACATAATGTACGAATAATGTCGAACAGGAATAATATGAACAGCAAAAACGAGCTTATTACAATACTGCAAGATTGGAATTTTTGGGATAAATCCCCGGATATCGGTATGCCTCGTCCATTTAATCTCTCGCGACTTTCTCAGTTTCTTTCTTCCGGCCAGATTACCGTACTCGCCGGACCAAGGCGTGCCGGCAAATCCTACCTTATGCGCCAACTCGCCCGGCAACTGATAGATGGCGGTGTTCCGGCTACCCAAATTTTAATAGTCAATTTCGAAGATCCAAGGCTTGGGGAACTCAACAGCGACTTTTTGGAAAACCTCTTCCAGGCTTATATTTCAACGGTTGCCCAAGCGGGCAAGCTCTATCTGATGTTGGACGAAATCCAGGAAGTTGATGGTTGGGAAAAATGGGTCAGCACAATCCATGCATTGGGCAAGGCCTCAGTTGTGGTGACAGGTTCCAACGCCAAGCTTTTAAGCCGTGAACTTGGAACCGTTCTCACCGGCCGTCATCTGGAAATGACGGTGCTGCCGCTTTCATTTCGCGAGTATCAATCCTTCGGCGCAACGGAACCCCTGTCCCGGTTGCCCGGCCAGTCTTTCCGCAACTACCTTGAATGGGGCGGGTTTCCCGCGGTGGTGCTTTCCAACGTAAAGAAAGAAATGCTCCTGGGGTACTTTTCCGACATCATCAACCGGGACATTCTCCAGCGGTACCGCATTCGCAAACCGGAAGCCATCCGGGCCCTTTCCAAATATTATATCAGTAATACCGCCACACTTTCAACCTTTCACTCCATTGAAGGGCATATCGGTATAAGCCGGGACACTGTTGAGAAATTCACCACTTACATGGAGCAGTGCTATTTGATTTTTTCCCTGAAGCGTTTCTCGTTCAAGGTGAGGGAGCAGGACAAAAGCCCCCGGAAAATTTATTGCGTCGACTCCGGTCTTTGCAATGCCGCCGGATTCCGTTTTTCAGAGAATATCGGCCGCCTTGCGGAAAATGCCGTTTTCCTGGAGCTTAAACGGCGTCAATTTCTGGATGCCGACATGGAGCTTTTCTACTGGAAAGACCCGCAGCACCGGGAAGTTGATTTTCTCGTAAAGAAGGGAATGCGGCCCGTTTCACTTATCCAGGTCTCCTGGGACCTTTCAAACCCCAAGACCAAAGAACGGGAAGTGCGTGTGCTGGAGCGGGCGGCCAAGGAACTGGGAGTCAACGAGGTTCTTGTCCTGACCGGTGACTTTGCGGCGGAAGAGACTTTAAACGGGGTTCGCGTTCAATATCGACCCATTGAAAATTGGCTGTTGGAGTGAAAAACATCCGTGTCAAGAAAGACTTTCAAGGGGGGTGCTTTTAACGATGTTATTTTCTCCTTGCATTTTTTAAGCTCGCAACACATGAAGCGACCATTTCATCCAGTATCCGATCGATATTGTATTCGTAATGCCATTCGGGATAATGGGCCTGGAACTTGCGCACATCGCTGATATACCAGATGTGATCACCGCTCCGCGAAACATAACGGGGCTTATTGATGAAGCAGTCAAAGGCGTTAATCAGGTCCTTGCTGTGTATATTATCCCTGACTTGCTTCCCTTTGTAACCGTAAATGGTATAAGGCATGCCGCCAATAGCGCATTTTACCAGATAGGATAAAAAGCCGTGAAGTTCAGTGCCGCTGTGCGAGGGCCCGGTCAGGCAGCCGCCGCGGAACACGCCGGTTTTCATTTCAAAATATCTTCCATACTCCTGCACCAGTATGTCAGCGCGGAGGCTTTCAAGGATTTCGGGGGGGTGATTCTTATATAATGCCTGCCTGCCACGAAACTCGCCAATATGGCGGATTGCTTTCAAGGTATCATGCGTGACCGGAATATCCAGATAATAATCATGCTTCAATGACGGCACTCCAGTGCGTCCTTGAAATGGTTTTTGTGACGGGCAGAATTTCTTTTTCAAGCGTCAGAATTTTACCCGAGGAAAAGGGATGTTCCTTTTCAAATCGCTTCAAACCGTCGGCCATTCTTGAATTAAAAGTCAGAGAGTTCTTGATTTCGTACGCAAAAGTCTCTCCCCGCTCCTTGACCAGCAAATCCACTTCAACGCCGGAGGCGGTCCGGTAAAAATAGCAGGACGCGCTGTTGCCGGTGCAGGCCAGTTGTTTGACGACCTCCATGATGACCATATTTTCGAACACCGCGGGGCCCTCCGGGGCCTTGAAGAACCGGTCCGCGGAGTCCACTCCTAATATATTGCAAAGCAATCCCGTATCGGCAAAATAAAGTTTGGGTGATTTCATGACGCGCTTGGTCCGGTTTTGCGCCCAAGGCCGGAGAAGATAAATGAAATAAGTCGCCTGGAGAATCGAGAGCCATGATTTCGCCGTAGTCTGTGAAATGCCGCAATCCCTTCCCACTTCGGACAAATTAAGAAGGTTTCCCGCGCGGGCCGCAAGCAGCTCGATAAATGTCTGGAAGCGCAGCAGATCGCCGATGTTCTTCATTTTCCGGACATCCCGTTCAAGGTAGGTTGTCAGGTAGGAAGAATACCATTCTCCGGCATCAAGCCCCGGATTGACCAGGAATTCCGGATAAAAACCCCTGACAGTTTGTTCGGCCATCCGCTCATTGCTGAAAATGTCACCGGGCGTCCTGTTCGGCGCGGAAAGCGTTTCCTTCCAGGTGCAGGGATAAAGCGACAGTATGGCCACACGGCCTGCGAGGCTTTCGCTGACCCCTTGCATGAGCGGAAGTGCCTGGGAACCGGTCATGACATATTGACCATAGGAATGCCTGTCCGCGTCCACTGCGGCTTTTATATATGGCAGCAACTCCGGAACATTCTGGATTTCATCGAAGATAACAGGGGGCTTACAATTTAATAAAAACCGTTCCGGATTCTCTTTTGCCGAACGAGTCAGCGCGGTTTTATCCAGCGATATATATTGATACTCAGGGAAAACATGCTTCAGCAAAGTCGTCTTACCAGTCTGCCGCGCACCGGTTATTAAAAGTACCGGAAACTGTTTTGCGGAATTCCGGATACGCGATTCAAGGCATCTATTGATAAACATATCTATAAGATAATTAACACGTTACAAGCAATCAAGCATATTCAAACTATAATATTGAATATGCTTGATTTGTGCCTATCTGGCTATTTAACAATGCGTTACGGTGTGCATGCGAGGTGCCAGGTTCGTGCACGACATACCCGGGGGTCATGGGCAGGATATCAAACCAAACTAAACGTATTTTGCCTTACACCAGGTGCCGGGCGGCCCATCCGGACGCCTGACTGTCTATTCTGGCCTTGAAATTCTTGCGTGCCGCGCTTAATTCGATAGCCATGGATAATACCTCTTACGGGTAAATATATCTTTTTTCAATGTTGCGTGCTGAAACGTTGTCACCCTTAAGAATGTACGAAAGAGAATTGTAGTGGCGGCCATTTCGATGAGCAAGGAGGCGGAAGTCAAACCATTTGTGCTATAAATCGCAAGCCGGCAAGGGCGGACTCATATTCAGACTGGGTCATTTTCAACACATCAAGCGGAACTTTAAATGTTCGAATGGCGGCGATTTCAGCCTCCATGGTAAGATCACCGCGTTCAAGGATGCTTTTTCTCTCAAAGTCATCGGAGACAACGATTAAATCAACATCGCTTCCTTCCCTGGCTTCACCGGTCAATTGAGAGCCGAAAATCGCGATACCCTTCAAGGATATTCCGCGCCGTACCAGACGTTCTCTCAAGAAAGAAACAATTTCAGTTATTGCTTTTTTATCCATTCTAAAATTCTCCTGGTATCATTAAGCAACCCAAACGTCACATCGCGGCTGAATTCATTCAGAACTTTATATAATTCATCGGGATATCGAGTGGGAATCGAGGCGTCGTTTAATTTATAAGCAATCTTAAACATTTCATCAGGAAGCGAGAGCGCCAAGGATTCAATAAGATAAATCAAGTTGTGCGTTTTGGAGGGAACCTGTTCCAAACGCTTGACGATTAATGCTTTTAATGCCTTTTCAATCGCCAGGTGGCACATAAAAACGCAATAAACATATCTGCCGGAATCATACATGGCTTCAGCAGTTCCGAAATCATAATCTGACTGCAAAAACCATTCTTCAAAAGGCTTTTTCACGTCTAACAATATAAATCATTGCGTGAAATAAAAACAGCAGAAGTCGAATTACTTAGACGTCAGCCCTTTCGCGCCCCCCGTTAAACAAGCACAGCTTCATCGCCCCCCTCTCCTTCAGCGGGGGGGTGAGGTGCCGTCGCACAACATGGCGCGCCAGTGAGCGCATGCACGGTGCAGCTTCCCAACTGGCCCAAGTCTTCTACCGGCGGGCAGGTTGGACGATTGAGAACGCCGTAATCATACTTTGCATTTTTGTTTGCAAAGAAGAATCTACTTTGCAAGGCGGCAGGCTTCAACCATTTCCGCCAATATCCTGTCAATGTCGTATTCGTAATGCCATTCGGGATAATGGGCCTGGAACTTGCGCACATCGCTGATATACCAGATGTGATCACCGCTCCGCGAAACATCGGACAGCGTATACTGCAGCTTTTTGCCAGCCAGCTCCTGGACCTTCCGGATGGCTTCCATCATGGAGATATTGGAATGGCGGGAACCGCCCATATTGTAAACCTCGCCTGAACGGGGCTTATTGATGAAGCAGCCAAAGGCGTTGATGAGATCCTTGCTATGGATATTATCCCGGACCTGCTTACCCTTGTAACCGTAAATGGTATAGGGCGTACCGGAAACAGCGCATTTTACCAGATAGGACAAAAACCCGTGCAGTTCAGTGCCGCTGTGCGAGGGCCCGGTCAGGCAGCCGCCGCGAAACACGCCGGTCTTCATTCCAAAATACCTTCCGTACTCCTGCACCAGTATGTCCGCGGCCGCCTTGCTTGCCCCGAACAAACTGTGTTTCGTTTGATCAATGCTCATGCTTTCATCGATTCCGTGTCTGGCAAAAGCATGCCCGGGCTCCACCTCCCAGCGCTCCTCCTTTTCGATAAGCGGCAGCGCGTTCGGCGTATCTCCGTATACTTTATTGGTGCTTGTAAATATAAAGGTCGCGTCCCTGGCATGACAGCGCGTTGCCTCGAGCAGATTCAGCGTTCCGTTCGCATTCACGGTAAAATCAGTGAGGGGTTCCCTTGCCGCCCAGTCGTGCGACGGTTGTGCGGCGGTATGAATAACGCAGCTTATATGCCGGTTATATTTTCTGAATATCTTGTTTATCTTATCCGCATCCCGGATATCAACCGTCAGGGCCTTGAATCTTTTTGGGTATTCCCCGGCCAACCGGTCCTGGTTCCATTTTGTGCCCGCGTCTTTGCCGAAGAAATAGGCCCGCATATTATTGTCGATACCGACAACGTCGCGCCCCTTTGAGCAAAAGTATCTTGCGGCCTCACCGCCTATCAAGCCGCCGGAACCGGTTATTATTATCATTTTAAATCCTCGCTTTAATAAATTTTCGCAGCAACCATTTCGACAATCAAAGGGGCGGGTGTCGTGGTTAGCTATTTCAAGCCATGCCATTAATAGGATCAGATAACGCTATTATGATCCCATTAATAGACCGCGGTTATCGCCGTTCCCATTCCGCATCACGCCCTTTTCCCAATGAACGGATTTTCTTTGCCTTGGAAAGGCCGGAAAGCGCCCGCTTCAGGGTTGGATAGCTGACGGATGGACAAGCGCGTTGCAGATCCGCCATGCGGAATCGGGAAGGCAGGCGCAAAATGGTATTTTCTACCATCTCTCGCTTGGCGCCTTTCGCTTTTGTTATCGTACCTACCCTGGCCTCAAATTCTTTGTACGCCGCTATTATCATCCCCTGGAAGTAGCTCCACCACGGACGCAAGTCGTGTTCCGCCTTATGCCAGCCCTGGGAACTTTTAAAAAGTGTTTCGTAATATGATTCCTTGCTCTCTTCGACAATTCTTTCAAGGCTGATATAGCGCCCCATCTCGTAACCGGATTGATATAGAAGAAGCAACGTCAAAAGTCTTCCGATTCTGCCGTTTCCATCCAAAAACGGATGAATGCATTCAAAATCAAGAACAAAGGAAGCGATTAAAAAAAGCGGCTCCGCTATTTCAGCCGTTAACGCCCGTTTATAAAGCTGGCATAAACGTCTCATATATTCCGGCGTTTTTAGTGAAGAAACCGGTTGAAATCTGACGACCTGCCTGCCATCCTGCCGTACTTCAAAAATGGCGTTGTCTTTGGGCTTCCATATCCCGCCTTTTTCACCGGTGTACCGGAGCATCTGGCGATGAAACGCAACGATGGTTGTGGGCGTTAAATCATAACGTCCGGGGTGCGCATGGATGGAAGCCAGGACATCACGGTAACCTGCCACCTCCTGTTCAGAGCGGCCGGAAGGCTTTGCCTTCTTAAGGATCAGCCCGTTTATTCTTTCGGGTGATACGGTAATACCCTCAATCCTGTTCGAAGATTCGGCGCTTTGAACAATGGCAACTTTGCGGAGGCTTTCAAGGATTTCGGGGGTTTGATTCTTATATAATGCCTGCCTGCCACGAAACTCGCCAATAAGGCGGATTGCTTTCAAGGTATCATGCGTGACCGGAATATCCAGATAATAATCATGTTCAAAGGATTTCATATTGGGTGGTTATCCTTTTATTTTAAACCCTATCGAACATTTTCTCGTCCATGATGTGTTAAATATAATTTCTTTATCGTAAACCCGTTAACGGCTTTGCTCAGCATCTCCCCGGCACGTGATAAATCTTCTCCCTTCACATCGGCCACCTTTGCTCACACCAAAGAGACTATGCTTGGACTGGTCAATGCTCATGCTTTTGTCAATTCCATACAGGGCAAAGGGATGGGATCCGTGTCGCCTCCAGCAGGTTCGGCGTGCCGTTTGCGTTGACCGTAAAGTCGGTCTGCGGTTCGCGCGCCGCCCAGTCGTGCGACGGTTGTGCGGCGGTATGAATAACGCAGCTTATATGCCGGTTATATTTTCCGAATATCTTGTTTATCTTATCCGCATCCCGGATATCAACCGTCATCGCCTTGAATCTTTTCGGGTATTCCCCTGCCAGCCGGTCCTGGTTCCATTTCGTGCCTGCGTCTTTGCCGAAGAAATAGGCCCGCATATTATTGTCGATACCAACAACGTCGCGCCCCTTTGAGCAAAAGTATCTTGCGGCCTCACCGCCTATCAAGCCGCCGGAACCGGTAATGACGATCATAGCGAATCCTTTTTAAGATTGTTAAAATATTCGTCTGGTATTCAGGCAACCCGGGGCGCGCCATCACTCTTCAGTTTCCTCGAGCGCAAGGGCTTTTTCTTCGTCCTTTTTATTGCGGATGGCGAGATATATCAGGACAATTTCAGGGATTACCATGCATTTCTGGCGGATGGTAAGCCCGAAGTTTGCGTAGGACATGCCGAGGATGACTGAGGATAAAATAACATAAAGCGCCCAGGCATATTTCATTTCAAGCAGATTCTGCCGAAAGTAGTATCGCCAGTTAAGCATGATATACAAAAGCATCAGCTGATAAATAATGCTTTCCAGCGCGCTGGCGACGTGGATGGGTTTGCGTGCCTGCCAAATGAAAGGCCCTCCAATAAAACTAATAAAATAGAAAGGAGACTTTAACAAGTCGACGGGCGAGGCACCCGTTGCGGCGGCGCCCACATTCAACCCCACCGATCGTTTATTCATGTCTACCATTGCCTGATCATAGATATCGGAGATCGTTTCAACGGCATCTTTAGTTTCATCCTCAGATATTTTAATGCCGACAAAATCAAGCGCCTTCCCGTATGTCATAAAGAATGCAGCCATTGCTATAATCAAGATGAATATTGAACGCACGTTTTGTTTCGAGCTCTGAAAAACAATTCCCAACAAGAAAGACACCAATAAAATAAGTCCGGAATGCGGGCGTATGCTGAAAACCAGCAAAAAGCCTGAAACGATTGTCAGCACCCTTGTCAGCATGGATCGTTTATCGAGAATTCCAAATATGACCAATGCAAAACCGAAAAATATCAGGGAATCCTTTCCCATGTTGCTTGTCCAAAAAACCAGATTAGGCAAAAACAAAGCCAGCACGCGTCGAACGCGCAAATCAACAGATTCAAAACGGCGGCACACAGAATAGAAGAGCAAGGCGCCGCAATGGCCCAACAACGCGAACGGCACAAACAGCATCAGGTACTGGTTGCCGAAGGGACGCGCGAATGGATAAAACAGCGAACACACGTTGTTGATAAATTGTGTGCTTGTCGTCAAAAGACCATTCAGGCTGAATTCGTTTGATGCTGCATAATAAAAATAGTTTCCGATATCGGCCGCCTGCCCGGCAAAATAATAATAATAGTAATACGTCAACAGCATCCTGAATACCAGCGCCAACAGCAAGGTCCGATTTTCATTGCGCTCAAACTTCAAGGCACGCGAAACAAACTGATTAATGATAAAACCAACAGTGAGAAAAACAACAACAAAGGTGATAAAATCAAACAAATCAAAGACACCTAATAATTCATTCGTGCCGAACACCTTAACACTCTCCATCCGTTAACAACTTCAATCGATATGATTCATATGTCATTTCCGCCGTTGTTTCCCATGAAAACCTGGCAAGGCATCGTTGTCCGGAATCAATGATCCTGGCCCGAAATTTATCATCGACAAGGGATTTAAACATTTTCAGGCACAATCCCTCGGCATCCAAAGGATCAAACAAGCACTCCGGATCTTCCAGTATTTCTGGCAGCGAAGAAGTGTTGGAAGCCAGCACCGGTATCCTGAAAGAGGCCGCCTCAAGAACCGGTATTCCAAAGCCTTCGTAAACCGCCGGATGCACAAAAAGGGAGGCCTCCCTATAGCATCCTGATAACGCTTCTTCGTCAAGGCTTGAAATTATTTCAATCCTGTCCTTGAAGGATGCACTGTGCAATGCCCTATCGAAAGCATTGTCGTTCTCATACTTCCTGCCAACAATCAACAGACGATGCGGCAACGGATATCTTGTGATTAACATATCGTAGGCCCGGATCAGCACGGCCAGGTTTTTCCGGGGCATCAGATGGCTTACCGCAAGTATATATTGTCCACGCTCCGAATTTTTACTGCAACCGGAACGTTCAGCAATCCCCGCAAACCGTTCGCCGCCCGACAGATGTATGACCCTGACTTTATTTTCAACCTCGGGATAATGATGAACAAGACGGCGGCGAGTAAAATCCGAAATCGCAATCAGAAGATCAAACTTCCTGAGCGTACGCCTTTTCAGGAACCGCCCGTAATAATTACGGAGCGGCCGGTTGAGGGCGGGCATGTCTTCATCCCGCATATCATAAACGGTCAAAATATTCTTGCCGCGGCAGACAAAGCCGGGAAAGCTGAAAGAATGCAGAAGATCCAATGACTTCGGACCGTAGTGCCCGCTGACATCATTATACCGGTAGGTATAAAGCGCCCTTTTCCAGCTTGGCCCGTTGGGGACGTTTACCGGCACCACGTTGACCGCTGGAAACGCCTTCAAGGCATCCGCATGGGATTCCGCGGAAACATAGACATAATAATTATTGCCCGGATACAGGCGTACGATCTGGTTTATCAACTGATGATAGTATACGCCAACCCCGGAGTAACGCTGGTAGGGAGCAATTGCGAAACCTATGTTCATTTCAATATCTCTTTTTTCGAAATGTGGTCCACCTTCGACAACAGGCTACTATTTACGCATCAGTCTGACGCGCTTTCTGAGCTTTTCATAAATTGCCCGGACCGCGGCAGACATCGTCAATTCCCGGATTTCACTGAACTCATATGTAAAAAAACTCTTTTCATCATGCGTCCGGTCATGAAACAATCCATAATATTTATTTCTTACGAAAATCGCATTGCACCCGACCTGGCACACCAGGGAATACCCTTTTGAAATTGCCAGAGAATTCATTGAACTTATGCTTGTTCCGCTCTTTCCCATCACGAAGGGTGAATCCTTTTCGTTGATTCGTTCAACACCCGGCAAGTCCTTGATATTCAGCTCAATAATCACAATTTTTGGCGTAAATTCACGCAGGGATTCCCAGACATGATAATCATTACCGTCAATATCAACAGACAGGAGATCAAATTCTTCAGGGATACCGGTTGTCTTGAGGATGTTATCCAGAGAATCCCGCCCGCAGAAGGAAACCGTTCTGTTGACGCAAACCACCCTGGGATAGGGCCGCATGTTTTTTTGGAGTTCGACAAACTTATTTTTATCCCCCTCAATCATCACTCCGGCAAAATCATGCTTGCAGACAAAATGATACGTATTGCTGAGATATCTGCCGTCCCAGGCTCCAAATTCCACGCACCAGTTATTGCGATCCGGCAAACGGCCCAGGACATGCTCCAGGATGCCGTCCTCCCCCTCCTGGGAATAATACCTTCGGCGGTATTTCAACAACCTGCGCGGCGTATCCCAAAACATCAGATCTCCTTCCGTATTCCGTTGTTCAGGCGCGCCAGATATCCTGACGTCACATTTTGCGCAAACACATCCGCGTCAAAACCGCGGAGAAAGTCAACGGGGACGTTCCGGCGCTTTTCCATGTTCATGACCTCAGACATGTGACGGGCATGCGCTTCGCAGTCATCGGGCCCGGCGCAGAGGCAATGGCTTTCCGAAGGCAATGCTTCCAGCAAACCCGGCGCGGTACTGCCGGCAACGCGGAGCCCGGCATGCTGCGCTTCGAGGGTGATCAGGGGAAGTCCTTCGAAATAGCTTGGTTGAAGAATCATATCAAATGCCTGGAAATACTCCGCCACGTTCGGGACAAACCCCAGCAGGTGAACGTGTGGCATTTGCCGGGCGGTTTCTTCCATGCGGTTCCGAAAGGGTCCGTCGCCCAACACCACCAGGTGCGCTCCGGGAGAATATTTTTCCTGGAACAGGCGGAAACTCTCCAGTGCCCCCAACGGGTTTTTGGGAGCGGTCAGGCGGCCGACAAACCCCACGACCGGAACATTTTCAGGGGCCCCCAGGGCCTTCCGAATCGCCGCTCGGTGATTGCCGGCCGGCAGGATTGCGCGGACAGCGGAACGTACAACACGTTTCCGGGAATCATTCCTCCATCCATTGCCATATAATGCCCGCAGGCCCATATGTCCGTGGCATATCTGACGGCGAGAAAACGGAGAAATCTTTCAAATGCCTTCCGTAAAACGCCTGCGCGTCTGTCGTCGTTTGGCGCATGGTGAAAAAGGATCCGTACAGGAACCCGTTCCCTGGCGGCGACCCAAAGCGCAATACCGCCGACAAAACTGCGGTGATCGTGGACCACCTGGTATCCGCCTTCGCGGAGCAATGTCCGCATTGCCTTAATATATTGCCACAGGTTCCAGGAAAAAGGAAGATGGTGCGTAACATAACCCGTTGCTTCGAATTCAGCCGCAAGTTCTCCCCTGTTTTTACGGTAGCTTTCAACGATGTGCATCCGGACCGAGGGGTCGTGATAATTCTTCAGCCAGGCGGAGACTCCTCCGTATTCCAATTTTCCGACGATATGCAGAACCTTAAGCCGCGAGGCGCCCGTTATCATTGACAATCGTTTTTGGTGCGGACGGTGGCCAGGCCGAAGTATTTGGCGATATCCCTGTTGGTGTAGCCGGTGGAATCGGAATCAATTAAAGGGCCGGAAATCGTCCGGGGTATTTTTGTGATGGGCACTTTATCAAACTCCATATTCGCTCCAGGGCACCGGTTTTCGGAGAGGGAACGGAGCATGGACCGGTTGTAATGATAGGTGTAACGCGACTTCCCCATTCCAAAATCCTTGAACATCTCGATGGTATTGGGCTGGAGAAGCAGGAACACGCCCGTGACGGCAACAAAAAGCGTGCTCATCCAGGGGAACCGCCCGACAAGGGCCCCCGCCTCCGCATTGACATGGTCCGCCATGCGTTTCATTGTCCGGAAAGCGGCAATCCATCGCGGCAGCAGATAGGCTGCGCCCAGCATGAAAATAAGCAGTGAAACATTCTGCGTGCGCGTAGGCCCTGGACTTCCGTACGAAACGGATGCGGGCAGGTTTGCCAGGAAAAACAGCGCGCCCCACAGGAGTGTCTCGAACAGGACCCGCGCTTTTCCGGCAAAGGAAGGGATGAGACCGCGCCGGAGCAGGAATGCCGCGTAAAGCAACGAAAGCATCATTGTTGCGAGATTGACATATTTCCCGACCAGGGACAACTGGGTATAGGTTGACGCCACAATCCCTGCGATAAAGTTGTGCAGACGGTTTTCATGAACAACGTTGAGACGGACAAGCGTACCCGGGGCTTTAATGCAGAAAAACAATACCGCCGCCGCCAGCATGACCAGAAACACGCTTTTTTTCCGGGAAAAGGTCCGGGGGGGGGCGACGCACAGGATGAAAAGCAGCAGCAGGAGAATCAGTCCGTTCACCTCGTTGACCCCGACGATGACGACCACGAGAACCGTCAGAATCGGCATCCTGACAATATCCGTTATATCGCTGCTGACGACAATCATCATCAGCAGCATTATCATGACAGGAAGATAATATAGAATGCCCGGCCACCAGTACAGATCCGTTATTCCGGGCGCAAGTGACGCAAAAACATAAAACATGCCGGCGGCCATCAGCAACCGCTCGCTCCAGCCGGTCACCCCGATAAATTTTTTAACGGCAAAACAGCCGACAAAAACGCTGAACAGAAAACTGCCGAGGATGCCCAGCTGATAAAACCTGAAATCAAGCGGGACCGGCATTTGCAGGGTAAGAATCAGGTTCTGCATGAACCGGCCGGACCAGAACTGGTACCATCGTATCTGCGCGTCAATGAACCCATGCATCTTGTACGCGACAATGAAGTCCCATCCGTCGGCGGCGGGCACGGTAAAAAAGGCATTGCTCCAGAGCGGGAAAGTGCCCAGCAGCACAAAAAACCAAAGTATTTTTTTCCGGCTTATCATTTGAAATACCCTATATACAGCCAATCCCCCTTGACATCCACGCAGGTATAGCTTTCAAAATTCATCAGATTCGCCAGAAGCATTCCATGGGCGAAGAAATGCAGATGCATGTCCAGTGTATAATAATAATAACGCTGGCGGGGAACGACAATAATGATTTTTTTTCTGGCGACCCTTTTCAGCTCCGATACGGGTTTCTGAAGGTCCACCAGATGCTCCAGCGTATGGCAGCAGGTGACCACGTCAAAGGACTTGTCTTCAAACGGCAGATCGTAGATGTCCGCTTTCCGGTATTTTTCATGAAATTCAGGGGGCGTCTCATGGACATCGCATCCCATGGCCGCGAGTGAGGGACGCCTCGCGCTGACAATGTTCAGCCAGTATCCGTTTCCGCACCCCACATCGAGAAGGGACCGATCCCCGTCGTCCAGCAGGTTCAGCATTCCTTCAATACTCGCCCGGCTTAAATCCGTTTTTCTGTCCCGCGCACGATGATCGAGCGTGTCGTACACCTCCGCGAGCTCCTCCCTTGTCATTCGATATGCGGCCGTCTTGAAATCCATGTACAATCCTATTCTTTTTCCCTTGAACCAATAATAGAAAAAAGGGTACATGAACCACCGGCTGTCGCGCAGAATGGGGGGCAGGCATTCATCCAGAACGAAACGGATGATGTTGGTGTATTTTCGCTGCATGAGGCGATTTTCAGCGTTTTGAAACGCCGGCGTTAAAACTCACTTGCGTGACTATCAATGACATACAACGGCCGTTTCTGCACCTGCCGGTATATTTTACCGATATATTCACCGAGGATACCCAGGAAAAGAATCTGGGTCCCTCCCAGGAAAAACAACCCCGATGTCTGGAATGCATAGCCCGGAATGGGGAGGCCATAATAGAGCTTGTTGAAGATAATCCAGAGAACGCCCAGAAAGCTAAGGCAGGTGACTCCCAACCCCAGGACCATAAGCATTCTCAGCGGCATGATGGAAAAACCGGTAATGGCATCGAGGGACAGCATCAGCAACCGTACCGGATTATAACCGCTTTTGCCCGAAGCGCGGGGATCGCGCTCGTATTCGACCGCCCGCTGCCGGTATCCGACCCATGTTATCAATCCCCGTACGAACCGGGATTGTTCCCTCAGTAGTTTGACGGAATCAATAACGGCCCGATCCATCAGGCGGAAGTCGCCGGTATCGACAGGAATCGCAATATCGCTAAGCCGCCTTAATAACCTGTAAAATGTCCAAGCGGAAAGCCGGCGGAATAACGGCTCCCCTTCGCGCACCCGTCGGCGCCCATAGACGATTTGCGCGCCTTCCTGCCAGCACGCGATGAATTCCGGGATGATTTCAGGGGGGTCCTGAAGGTCCGCGTCGATGATGACAGCGGCATCGCCTTTGACGATATCGATGCCGGCAGTAGTCGCCGCTTCGTGCCCGAAATTACGCGAAAAGGATATATACCGGACCTGTTTATCGTTTTTTGCCAATTCCTGAATGATTGCCAGAGAATTGTCCGTGCTTCCATCATTTATAAATACTATTTCGTAAGAAAACCCCTTATCCGTCATCACCTTAACAAGCCGGGCATAAAGCAACGGCAGATTTTCCGCCTCATTTTTCAGCGGTATGATTATTGAAATCAACATTTTAAATAAATATATCGTTCTCGCTGTTAAACTTGCAACAGTTAAACCCTATAATCCAGTTCAAGTTAGCACCAAACCTATGATTACTTTTTGACAATAAGTCCTTGACCGGTCGGCAAGCTCAGGATTTCAAAATCATGCGCTGATGCGAACTCGTCAAAGGCCGTTTTCTGGCAGGAATGCCCCTCAAAGCCGTAATCGTCAAGGAGAACCATGCCCCCCCTAACAATTTTACCCCAAAAATAACGCAGTGCCGATATTTCAGGTTCCACGCAATTCATGTCGATGGATAAATACGCAATCTTTGACGCCGGAACTTCGGGCAGGGTATCGGGAACCGTACCGCGTATTATTTTGACGTTTTGAAATGGTTTAAAGGTGGCAAGGACATCTTCATAGCACTCGGAATACCCCCCCGGCCGGATTCCGTTCTTCAACTCCTGCTCGTTGATATATTTCGGCGACAAACCGCAAAAAGTATCGAGCAGATAAAACGTTTTCTGCCTGACAGCCAATTCTGCATAATCATAAATCGCCCGAGACAGCCCCCCCCGATTGACCCCGCACTCTATAAAATCACCCTCCAGGTCAACCACCTGTTT
>Ga0208373_1003000_pt1 | contig 17350 bp, 18 predicted proteins | sample RifOxyC2_FD_184036 | JGI IMG/M metagenome (GOLD analysis project Ga0208373, IMG submission 184036) | Soil microbial communities from Rifle, Colorado - Rifle Oxygen_injection C2 (SPAdes) | ecosystem: Environmental > Terrestrial > Deep subsurface > Rock core/Sediment | place: Rifle, Colorado...
TTTTTCTTTCTCGAAAACCGCTCCTGACTAACACAAGCCGCAACTTTGCCATCAATGATCAGAGCGGCAGTAGAATTTTCTTCCCATACAATGCCTAATATTTTCATACTTATAAAAATTAATTTTTATTTTAAAATTGATGCTATTTTTGATTCGGCAAAAAACCAATCTTCCATCGTATCAATATCTAAATTATAAACCGGATCCATTATATACGCTCTAATGTCTTTCCCATAAAAACTTGGCTCGCTTCCAAATAACAAATCGGTCCTAAAAAGGTAAATAGCGCCATTGCGAATATATGTCTTGGAAATATCTTGGCGTCTAGTTATAATTTTTTTAAAGTCAGTGCCGGTAATAATTTTTGTCCGTCCACTATTGGTAACCTCGAACTGCCAGGCAGGATTATATTTGCTAGGCACTTCTACTAAACTAATCACCGAATCAGCTCCTGTTGCTAAAATTAAATCAATAGCTTCTTTTATCTGTTGTGGTTTCCGACCGGGGAAAGTAGGTTCTAAAAGAAGAATAAAGTCAGGATAATAATTCTCGTTTTTATGTAAATAATCAACCGCGTGAATCACAGTCAAGAGCGTGGGACTTTTATCGCCGGATAATTCTGTTGGCCTTTTGAAAGGTACTTCGGCGCCAAAACTCTTAGCAACCCCAGCTATCTCGTCATCATCCGTAGAAACAATAATTCTAGATAATATCCCGCTCTTCAATGCTGGATCAATCGTCCAATATATAAGTGGCCAGCCGTTAAAATTCTTAATATTCTTTCCCGGAATACCTTTCGATCCGCCTCTGGCCGGTATAATTCCTAAAATTTTTTTATTCTTTACTATCATAAAACTAATTAATATCATCCCAACTTAAAAGAGTATTAGCGATAATATTCTTTTTAACCTTCTTATTGATAAATTCTCCCAAGTGTTTGGCTGATATTCCATTTCCTGGACGCTTAACCGTCAACATCTCCGAAGCAATCATTGTTCCCAATGGTATATCAACTTTGGATATAATCGAATGGTGCGCCCATTCCCTAATACTTTTTTCTTCTTCATGCACAAACTTTGAAGCGCCCAAGGAGGTCTCTACCTTTCTTATTGCGTCAACCATCTGCTCAAACTGCTTCGGATCTAAAGAGACATTATTATCCGGACCTTGCAACTCCCTAATGGTAAAATGTTTTTCTATAATTTTTGCTCCTAAGGAGACAGCGGCAATGGCAGAATATATTTCATCAGTGTGATCAGAAAAACCAGTCACACAACCAAACTTATCTTTTAAAACATCAATCATCTTTAAATTCAAATCCTCATATTTAGCCGGATATTCAGAGACGCAATGCATTAAAGCGAACTTCGCTTTTTCCTGATGCAGTACATCTACTGTTTCAATAATCTCATTTATGGTACTCATACCGGTCGAAACTAGGATCGGCTTCCTCTTTTGGGCTATATGCCTAATCATGGGAATATTTGTCAATTCACCTGATCCTATCTTATAAGCGTCTACTCCCACCTTTTCCAACATATCAGCGGCCGCCATACAAAACGGCGTACAGAGATACATTATGCCCAGTTCTTCGCAATATAATTTTAACTCTTTGTGTTGCTCCAAAGTGCCTATATTGACCCTCCTCAAGACTTCGTCCATGGATCCCGCCCAAAATTTTATGATATTGGGTAGCATCTCTTCTTCTATCACATGCAACTGTAATTTAGCGACGTCAGCTCCTGCTACTTTAGCCGCCCTAATGAGACGCTTGGCTGTATTCATATCGCCGCCATGCTCGCAAGCTAATTCCGCTATAATTACCACTGGACTTTTGTCATCAACCGTAAATTTTCCTAATTGAAAATCCTTCATATTACTAATCTTTTCTTACATTATGTCTAGCGGGAAATAATTTAATCATCATTTGGAATCTTTCATACGCCTCTTCTTTCGTGCACTGCGGTGTATTTATTTGCACGAACTCCGGTAAAAAATTAGAATATCTTTGATAAATAAGAACATTTTCAGTATCAGAATTCACCAGCCAACCATTTTGTCTACAGAGATTATATAATTCTGTATTAGGATATGGAGTAGCCACCAGCGGAGTAATGGCAGTTAGTCCTGAATCACGCATTCGTTTGCAAAAATCTATGGTTCTTTGAAAAGACTCATTATCTTCACCCGGGTAACCGACAATTATGAAAGCGCTGGTCTCTATTCCTGCCTCGACACAATGCCTTACTACTTCCATGGTTTTCTGGAGATGGGTCTTCCGGTTGCCCTTGTTCATCAGTTCCAAAATTTTTTCGTCTCCGCTTTCTACCGGCAGATAAATTAATTCTGCGCCGGATTCTTTCATTTTGAAAATCAATTCCCTGTCCAAAGAATCTATCATTACGCCGTTCGGCGCAGACCAGACAATTTTCTCTCCATTTTTACCTTTTAAATTCCTAACCCCTTCGAAAATTTTCAGAGCGCGATCCTTCAGTAATGTTAGATTATCATCTTCAAATTCGATATGATTTACTCCAAACCTATCCACGGCTTCCTGAATCTCCTTGATAAATCTCTCCGCTGAAAAAGCCCGCCAGCGACGACCATAAATATTATGAATGGAACAAAATTTGCATGAAAACGGACAACCGCGTGAAGACACTACGGACAATGTTCTGTCTTTTTTATTACCACGCGGCGACCATCTGACATACTTATCCATCGGTCGTAGATCATAAGAAGGTGTAGGGATGTCTTTATCGATATTAGCCACTAATTCACCCTGACCCGTCTTAATTACCATCCCATCCTTCTTAAAGGCAAGGCCGCCAATTTCAGAAAAATCTCTCTTCGCGGCAATCTGAGCAAGCGGAATTTCGCCTTCGCCGACAACCACTGCGTCCACGGCCGATAAATTTAATGCCTCCTCAGGTAAGGTTGACGGATAAACCCCGCCCATCACCAAGATGGCAGAAGGAAATGTTTTCCTGATTTTTCTCGACAACGGATTCACTACAAATCTTGAATCAGTAAAAGGCGCTGTAATGCCAATCAATTCCGCATCTTGAGGTATGCGCTTAATGATATCCTCGTCAGACAAGCCCCATTTTAATGTATCCGAATATCTTGTCTGTAAAACTGTGGAACTGTTTAATCCTTCGATTAGAGAATCTATAATCAAAACTTCGTGACCATCATTTTGTAAATAAGACGCCAGATAACCAAGTCCTAAATTCTGTGAGACAAACTCTACCTCTTCTTTGAAAATCCATGGCGCTGAAATTAACACAACCTTCATAAAATAGTTCTAATCAAAAAAAATTTTCTGGATAGGCGGCCGAGCTTTTTTTAAAATTTCCACAATCTTCTTACTGGTGTCCGCTTGGGCGTAAATATGACTTGGCGGGTATCTTCCATGCTTCATCTGTGAAAGAATAGCTTCCTTAATATTCTCAACATCATAATTCGTATTAACGACATTATTTGCCGCCAGACGATTATGTTGTCGACTACCGATATTAACCACTGGCAAACCCAAAAAAGAACATTCTTTAATGCCAGCCGAAGAATTCCCCACCAAACAACTAGTCTTCCGAAGAAGATTGATAAATTCTTCAGTCGGTAAATTTGTGATAAATCTTATATTATAACTTTTGTGACTTTCCCTAAAGATCCTCAAGGCTCTTGACATAACAAATTCTCCAGCGTCAGCGTTAGGCCAAAACCAAACGGCTTGTACGCACAATCCATGAACTGCTTTTAAAGTCGCTTGAATATTTATTAGATTGTCTTCACCGGTGGTCACGGGATGTTGCATCACGACTATAAACGGTTGATTAATGTCTATTTTAATGCCCACTCCTACTTCATTAACAAAAGATAAGTCAGGTAAATCCTGCACATAATCTAAAAATTCAATATCTAAAGAACCTACATTATGCGTATACTCTGGATTCTCTCCCATTCTTAAGAGACGATTTTTGGACATTTCATTAGTCGCGAAATGAATATGCGATAATTTTGTTATGGCATGTCTCACACTTTCATCTATGGTCCCGGATGCGTCCCCTCCCTCTATGTGGATGACAATGATGTTCATATAAGCCGCCGCCGTGGCGGCAGCTAAAACTTCAAAACGATCTCCTATAACTATCACCATCTCCGGTTTAATTCTTTGGAAGGCATTGGTAAACTCCAAAATCGATAAACCGGTCGTTCTCGCCATTGAGATATTGTTTCCACCCTCGAGATTCACATAAAGCTCATCTATTGAATCAAACCCTTCTTTTCTCAAATCTTCCGCCACTTCTCCATACTTTGACAAAAGAGCCGAACCGCTCAAAACTATTTTCAAATCAAAGTCCGGATCGTTTTTGAGTAATCTTAACAAAAGCTTATTTCTAGCATACTGCGCCCGACTGGTGACAACAAAACAAATCTTTCTCATAGTTTCATCTGATTAAAAAAATCAGAACCAAGTAAATTATATTTTCCCAACCTTTCTTCATCCAATTCAAAAGTAGTTACATCGCCTTCTATATCCCATCGTGTTTTATAGTGTCTGGTAAAGTTTCTCTCTAAAAAGCGAGCGTTATTTGTCCTTCCGTCAACTAAGATAAATGTCCCTGGTAAAAATGTGGATTCCATCAAAAGTAAGTCTGCAGACATGACCGTTCTTTCGTCACACTGAAAACTCAAACCGTTGATATCGCCCTTGACATCTTTAGCGTGAGGGCCATCAAGATAAATGAAATCTGGAATTATGTCTGGTAAATTCTTATAATAATGGCAAAGTTGGCCATTAAATGTGCCAACCTCAATTTCACTGTGTTGAAAATGTATTCTGCCGATGAGATGATTCGGAAACATTAATTTTGTACTTCCAATCCAACTTTGAGAAGCGTCAACGGAAAATAATTGAAACATAAAACGATTTCTAATTTCCGGTTTTTGTGGTAATTTATTCCAGTCTTCCTGATTTTTCCGCAACGCATCTGCCATAATAATTGTAGAATACCCTAATCCGAATTCTAAAATTGTAAAACTCCTCCTCTGTCTAATTATTTTATGGAGTCGAACCAAGTCAGCAAGCTGAGGCGGAAATGGAATTGCCAATTTGTTGCTTACCGCGTCAAATGTTCCTTCCTTAAAATTGGCACTCTCTTCGAAGTCAACCAGTTCATCCAAATGCTCTGCCTCAGCATACGTCCTATCCTCATTGTATTGATCTTTCAAACTCAACATACTTAGATCCAAGTTTCTTTTATTCTTCCTTGATAATATAGCAGGGTGTCTTGGCAAAAGAAAATTTCTGTATCTTCACATTCTTTTCCTTAAAATATTCGTCCACCGCCTTTGTCTCCCCTGGAAAAGTCGCGTAATCATCTAAAACAAGTACCCCCCCCTTCACTATTTGCGGCCATAGATACTCCAATATAGTAACGGCCGGCTCATAAATGTCAGTGTCCAGATTAACCAACGACAACTTCAAGTGAGGATTTTTCTTAATATACTCCGGCACAGTCTTTATAATGTCTCCTTCAACTAATTCTATGTTTTTTTCTATACCTTTATTGTGTAATATCTCAAACAATTGCTCCTTGGATATGGACTGATCACCCGCGCCTTCGGCTCCAATAAGATAATCCCTATATTTTTTATCTTCTTCATAATTTGTTTCGGGAAACTTGCCAAACATATCAAATCCTATTATTTTGCGCGAGAATGGACCGCCAAACAATTCCCTAAAAGTAGCAAATTTGATAAGACCAGTACCTTTAAACACGCCACATTCCACTATGGCGCCCGGCAAACCATTAATCATCTTAAACAGCTCATAGTGAGCGAGAATCTTAGACACTCTGGAAATATCGCAGCTAAGATAAAAATTGTTCTCATAATCCCAAACTTTGGAAAAATCTGGTAGATCAATCATAGTTTGATACTATTAAAAATTAAAAACGAAATTGAAAATTATACCGTCATGTCGGTTCCACACCTCAAGACATCTCTCGGGCGTTTTCCTGTCTATCATCGAACTCCGGCGCCAAAATACTCTATCATAATAATCCTTTTTTTTCAATGATTTCGCACTGAACCGTAGGGGAACTGATTACAATCGTAACGCGGCATGGCCTGCCGCCTATTCTTGAGACAAAAATCATCTATATCTTTCGGCTCAACATTAAAAGAAAACTGACAACGATTTTCTTCAAGAAGATCCTCTGTCTCCTTGGTAAAGGAGTAAAAACCGCCATATGGATAACAAAAAGTCCTTAGAGATAATCCGCCAGTAACCTGATCCAAAAAATCAAACGACCGCACAATCTCATTTTTTTGTTCATTTTTTGTCAGCTTACTCATGACTGGGTGGCTGACAGCATGGCTTCCAACCACCATGCCAGCATCTTGCATCTGTCGGATATCTTCAACATCCAGATAAAACTGGCTGGCAATAATCCTCTCGTTTGGCAAAAATCTTTTCATAAGTTCATCAATGATGGATGTGCGATAATCATAACTGATATAATAATTTAACATTCTTTTCACGATCTTGGTATACTCGTCGCTCGTTTGCCCTTCATAAGTTAAAGTCTTAAATCTTTTAACATCAAGATGAGACATCCCTCTTTCCAGAACCATACTTTTTAGTGCGTTGAAAATCACTTCTCCTCCATGCTTACCAAGAAGCAGGTGAATGCGATGTACATCCAGTAATTTACCACTACTGTAAACGCCGGTGGAAATATAAAAGATCCCCCACAATCCTCTTTCTCTCAAGCAGGGTAAAACATATTGATAATGGTCTTTAAATCCATCATCGAATGTTAAAACCACACCGGCTTTGGACACACCTGTTTCCAAAGATTGTAAATAATCAGCTTTTGACAAAAAACCGAATTGTTCCGCAAAATAATCCAGCTGCCTTTTAAAATCCTCTATGTATAAATGTTGAAAGTGTGGTAACTCAGGATCAGAGGGCCTTATATAATGGTACATTATGGCTTTCATAAGGATCCGTTGATTTTTAACACGGGGTTACTTATAATAGGCACCTCATCGCATAATATCTCCATTTTGGACAGGTAACTTTCCACAAGACCATTCCTAAAATTATTATAAAGGGTGGCCACTGATACTTCTGAAAAATCATCTTTTTTATAGACTAACTCTCTTTTCGGTTTTGGCAAGGGTCGCACCCTTTTAAGGATATCAAAATTTCTAATGATTTCTCTACAGACGAAAGCCATGTCGGCAATTAATCGATTGCCAATCTGGGAAGGTGTATCTCCCCACATAATTCGAGATCGGATTTGGTGGATAATTTCACCAGTGTCCACGCCCCGATTAATATGCATGAATGTAACACCGACATATTCCGGTTCGCCGTTCACCAACGGCCAATAATTTGTCCCACTCCCTCTATAGTAGGGGGACAAACCGAGATGAACATTAAAGAACCGCCCGGGAAAGGCATTAATCAGTGGCTCTTTTACGATTGAACAACCATAAGCAACCAGCAAATCAGGTTGAGATCTAATAATTGCTTCTACACAAGACGAAGAATTTATAGCGCCTTTTGACAAAAATATCGGCCTAGAGTTATCTGGAACATGATTAACAAATAACCCAAAAAAATCCTTCTCAGATTGTCCTCGATTCATAAGATGCTTGTCCCTTAAATCATGACCATCTTGGACCAGAATCGTCGCATGGATATCTTTCTCTGAATTTTCACAGTAAGAATTGACTACCTCAACATCATCAGATAGTGCTACGGATTTCCGAAAAAAGGAGTGCCTTAATTCTGATCCTGTTAAAATAATTACTTTTTTCATAGATGGATTGTAAATAACATTCTATACTTTTTTGTTAACACAATAGTCAACGAATATCTCACCTAGTAACAACCCGTTGATACCAACGAGTCGACCTTATAGACTCTCTAATAATTTTTTAAGCCCCTCTGCATCCAGTTGTTGTCTATTTTTGTGACTGGATAATACAAATCCATCTTCTAGACTTTTACCTTCAATATAATACCCGTGCCTTGACCACCAATCGTACTCAGGTAAAATTATGTAATAATCTTCATACTCCTTTGCATGGCGGGCTTCTTCGGGAGTTATTAATATCTCATGAATTTTTTCGCCTGGGCGAATACCAATGATCTTTAAATGACATTCCGGCGCCAGAACTTGGATAAAATCCTTTACGCGCATGCTCGGAATTTTTGGTATAAAGATCTCTCCGCCTTTTGTTTTTTCCAACGCCATTAACACAAGCATCACCCCCTCTTCTAAAGTAATCCAAAATCTAGTCATCTCTTCATGGGTCAAAGTAACTTCTCCGCCCGCCCGCTGTTCTTCAATAACTTTAACCAAGCTACCGCGGCTACCAAACACATTTCCATACCTGACAGCGGCAAAAAGCGTTCCATTATCACCGGAGTAGGAATTACTGCTTATTATTAATCTCTCGGCGCACAATTTGGTCGCCCCATACAAATTAGCCGGGTTGGCGGCTTTATCCGTTGAAATAAAGATAACTTTTTTAACGCCGCAATACAAAGCCGCGTGTATCACATTTTGCGTGCCCATAATATTGGTCTTTATCGCCTCAAACGGATTATATTCCAAGGTCGGGACCTGTTTAAGCGCGGCCGCGTGTATCACATAATCCACGCCGCGAAAAGCCATTTTTAATCTTTCCGCATCACGCACATCACCGATGAAAAACCTCAACCTTACATCGGGGTCAGGTATATCATTCTGCATTCGCAATTGTTTTAGTTCATCGCGGCTAAAAATAATTATTTTTTTTGCCCCGCTCTTTTCCAGCAATATTCTGACGCATTTTTGACCGAAAGAACCAGTGCCGCCGGTAATTAAAACGGTCTTATTGTCTAAAAAATCAAATGCCATATTTTTAATTTCTGATATTATAAACTCTGTAAAAATAAGTTTTATTATCTTTAAGCAACTCATCGGGCGAACCTTGTTCTATGATTTTTCCTTTTTCCAACACCATCAATCTATCACAATTGACAACGGTTGACAATCTGTGGGCGATAACTAAAACCGTTATTCGCCCCTTCAAATTCTCTATAATTTGCTGGATGCGCACTTCTGACTCATTATCTAGGGCGCTGGTGGCCTCATCTAGTATTAAAATTTTTGGTTTTCTGACCAAAATTCTGGCGATAGCAATCCTCTGTCTCTGCCCGGCAGAAAGCATTACTCCGCGTTCTCCAATCACTGTTTCAAATCTATTCGGGCATTCCTGGATAAAATCATAGATATTAGCCATCTTACTGGCCTCTGCTATCTCCTTATCCGTAATTGAACTATTATAAAATCTGATATTGTTGGCCACGGTATCATTGATAAGAAAAAAATCTTGGGAAACATAACCGATATTTTTTCTCCATTCTCGGATACTATTGGCATCAATATTCAGCCCATCCAAAAAAATTTTACCGGTATTTGGATTAAATAATCGCAAAATTAGATCTACTATGGTAGTTTTACCGGCGCCGGACGGTCCAATAATACCCACCATTTCGCCTTTTTTAACGCTGAAACTTACGCTTGTTAAAGTGTCTTTATTTCCACCGTATGAAAAAGATACATTTTCAAAACTCAAAGCGTGGTTAAAATGAAAATTATTTGAACCGTGTTTTTTTTCTTCATTAACAATAGCGTTGTCTTGACACATCAATACATTTTTTAAATAAGGAACCGACTCATTCATTGCGTGCAAATTACTTTGCAGCTGTTGGATAAATTGAAAAATTTTCTGTATTAAATATATGACGGCCACTAAAGCGGCAAAATGAAACCCGGGTGTCTTATAAGAAAAAGCGAACACAACACAAATAAAAATCAGACTTATCGGCTGAAGTAAAAAGTTAGCTATATTTTTGAGAAAAAAAAGCCTAATCTTCAACTTTTTGAGTTTATTAAAATATTCACTCGCCTTCTGGACGATGACATCCTCCATATACATCGCCTTAATCGTTTTCACGCCTATCATACTTTCATTAACATGATGTGAAATCTGTTTATTGGCATTGGTCACCTCATGAGCGGCTATTCTTGTTCTGTATATTAATGGCTTAAATAAAAGAAATAACATTCCACCCAAACTGACGGTAATTAAGGTAACATAAACGGAAATATTTATGGCAACCAATACATACATTGACAAACTGGTCAATATCATGATGGTCGAGCTGATAGTGCGCAGTAAATTAGCGCTGAATTCAATATCCACCATCAGAGTATTCTCCAAATACCCCACTTTTTGTTTCAGTAAATAACTCCAATCGCTTTTTAATGTCTTGTCAAATAACTCGCTTCTGACCCCCTTTTCATAATCAGCCGAAATTTTCGCGCTTATATAACCGCTTAAAATTAAAACAGCCGCCTTAAAAACAAACATCAAGGAAATAAAAATAAGTATATATTTCAAATCCAAATTAATACCAAAAAACACGAATAACTTTCCTATCACCTGCGAAATAATGTCGCCAGCCCCGCCACTTTCTTTTGTTATAACCGAAAACAAAGGAATCACGGCGTTAATTCCAACACCTTCCAAGAGACCGCTAAGAAATCCCAACGCGGTTAAAATTATTATTTGAAATATATATTTCCCGAAAGCCTTTCGTGATAATCCTACTATCGCTCTTATCCTATTTTCTGTTGACATAAAAACAGGCTACTACTTCCATTTATTAATCTTCCCCACCACCTTTTGTTTTAATTTGAGATATGACCGTTCCACTTTCTTCTCTGTCTCTGGAGAAACTAAGCGTAGAATCTCTTTGCCCAATATGCGATACTGGCGGCCTAATTTATTGGATCTGATTAAACCCTTTTTTAAAAGCCGCTTTATCGTACTTTCACTCACCTTTAAAAATTGCCTCGTTTCATTGGTCGTATAAACTGAACCGGGTTTAATTTCTTGATCCATAGTTAAAACACTGCTATTTATAGACCCTATAAAGGTACCATGGGGTATCTTAGGGTGTCAATAGGGTGAACAAAAGCTTAACATAAAAATTGACAAAAACTAAATATGCAATTATAATTGTAAATAAACTACCTCGCAGCAGAGCTGACGAGGTATTAGCGGATGTGGATACCCTCGAACAGCGTCATTTGCTGCGTGTGTAGTTGTTGATAATTAGATCTGCCTTGATTTTTAATGTAATCCTGAATCTGTCGCTCGTTGGCGGCGTGGCCGACCGTGTTGATATAGTAACCTTTGGTCCAGAACTCACCGCCCCACAATTCTCTTTTGACAACCGGTTTTCTTTTAAAGATCTCTTTGGCGGTTATGCTTTTCACTATCTTAGCGATGTTGGTGGGGCTAAACATAGGCACGGATTGGATGAGAAAATGCACATGATTGTCGTCCACGCCTATTTCTACAAACTTGAGGTCGTAACGTTTCTGGATTTCAAGGCAGATATTCTTTATTTCTTGGTCTATGCCCTGAAAATCCTTAAAAACATCCCGACGATATTTTGCTGGGCAGACTAGATGATACAGGAGTAAGGAGATGTTATGCGAACGTTTGAGATGCTCGGTCATGCCTCTAGTCTACCAGCTTTTACCCACGCAGCAAAGCTGCGGAGAAATTTATTCCATTATATAGAGATCGATAACAAATTTATATTTTATGAAAGGATGTTTTATATTACAGAGAAGATTCGTTTATATCGGCCACAATATCGCCGTATTTTTAAAAGAAAAATACGGTGTAAAAGACTTTTGCGGTTATATCTTACTGCGTCCCAGCTATAACTTCTTAAAATCGCAAAAAGATATAAACTATACCAATTTATTATTAGACGAGGAAATACACAAGGATTTTAAGAAAGTAAAACTTGATATTGATTATTTACGCTGGCTAGAAAAAGAATACGGCATACCGAATCTCTGGCCATATCTGAAAGTTGATCGCGTAATAATGTCAAACCAGGCAGTTCGCGAATATCCTTACGATATCTCACCGTATACATACGAAGAAATGTTAAAAATTATGCAGGTCAAAGCAAAAGCTATTTTAGATTTTTTGGAAAAAGAGAAGCCTGATTTTATTTTCGCTTCCGTCATTGGATCTATCGGCGTATCTTTGTTGTATCACATTGCAAAGAAGAAAAATATTAAAATATGGGTTTTGTTACCCACTTCAATGAAAAATACTTACACTCTAAGCGAGCACTATTCGTATTTTACCGAGGTGGAAAAAAAGGCTTCGGGAGCAGATAAAGAGCCAACAGCCGTTTCAATAGAAAAGGCAAAACGATTCATTCGAGACTTCAGGAGTCACCCTGCTCCTTATTACGATGAATCGTCCCCACAAAAACAGCCCGTATTCCGGTACCAACAAATGAAATTTTTACTGCCCCATAATCTCTTAAAAATCTTTTTATGGACAGCTAAATATATTCGTCACCATTATCAATCAGACGAACGACATGATTATACCTACCAAGGCCCATTTAACTATATCAGGGACGGAATAAAAAGAAAACTTAGAAACTTGATAGGCAATCGCGATCTACTTGACAAATTCAATCCAACGGATGATTTTGTTTTCTTCCCTCTACATTATGAACCGGAGATTAGCTTATTATTACAAGCCCCATCCTTTACAGATCAAATACATGTTGCCAATATGATGGCGCGTTCTTTGCCGGTGGGTTGTCTGTTATATGTGAAGGAGCATCCACAAATGGCACGTTACCGGCCACGATCATTTTATAAACAACTTAAAAAAATACCCAATATAAAATTATTAGACCCTTCTATCACCAGTTTCCAGATTATTCCCCATGCTAAACTAATTATAGTTATAACAGGGGCAGCGGGGTGGGAAGCCACGATATTAGGTAAACCAGTCATTACTTTAGGAAAAATATTTTTCAATAAACTATCATTTGTCGGTAAATGTCCAAAAATTGAAGATCTGCCTTTGGTTATTAAAAAAATGTTAGAAAACCCCAGATATGATGAGGACGAGCTGACTCGCTATATTGCCGCCATTATAGAAGAATCGGCTGATGTTAATATTCAATACCTTTGGGAACGCGAAACCGACATAACAAAAATAAAAAAGGGGGTGGAAAAAATGGCAGATTTCTTGGCTAAAAAACTAAATTTACAAAAAAGTGCTTAAAATAGCCATTGTTACACCATTTGGGGCTGAACCGCGCGTTGATAATTATGCGGAATTTATCCTCGCTTTAGGTCTGCAAAATCTTGGCTATTCTGTTCGGTTTTATACATATAAATTAAAACATCATCCGAGTTGCCAAAAAAACTTGACCTATAAAAATTTGACTGTTATCCGCTGTAGACAGCTTCTTGGAATATCACCAGGACTTTTTTTCTCTCTATTACGGTTTCATCCTCAAATCATTATTTACTTCCATCCTCGCAGTTTTCTTAGTTTCACCGCTTATCTGGCCGCGCGCTGTTCCGGTGCCAAAACTATTGCTGAAATCGTAGGTATTCTGCATGATCCATTTATTGTTGATGATACTGATAATCCCATCCCCAATATTAAACCTAAAATTCGTTTACTAACTCGGTGGACTAATTTGTTAAACATATTTTTTTCGCGTAAACGCCGTGAACAGTGGATCAACTTAATATTCCACTTGCCCATCGCCAAAGCAGATGCGATTGTGGCCATTAACAAAGATGAACAGAACTACATAAAAATTTTCTACGGTCGTGATTCAACTTTAATTTATTGGGCTGCGCCGCCGGTCCAGATTCAACCGCAAATTGTTCAATTGACAAATAATCCAATCCCTGATTTTCATCTACTCTTTATTGGAAAAAAGAGAAAACGTAAAGGATGGGACACTATGCTTGAAGCTTTAGCCATTCTCAAAAGCCGAGGACTTAAAAAGAAACTCGTCTTCGTCTGCCCCGACCTTGATATAACGATGGCTGAACAATTAGCTAACAGATTGGGTATATCTGATCAAATATTTTTTCGTAGTCAAATTAGCAATGAAGATAAAATTTTAATTTTTCAAAAGGCCCAGTATGTGGTGGTACCCAGTCGTTATGAAGGATTCGGTTTGCCTGTTTTTGAGGCGTTCCAGGCCGGCAAGCCAGTTATCGCCACTGATATACCTGTTTTTAAAGAATTTCTTGAACACGAAAAAAATGCCCTGCTTTTTCCACCGGGTGACGCAAAAAGTTTAGCGGAAAATATAATAGCTTTGGACCGCAATCCAGAGCTAATCAAACATTTGGTAGACGAGGGGTATAAAACCGCCGCGCAATTTACCAGTGAAATGATGGTGGATAGATTTGTACGACTGTTTAATTTACTCCTTAAAAAATAACTACTTTCCTTTGTATTTTTTTTCCAAAGGCACTTCCAGGCGGTAAGTGTCTTTTTCATAATTGTCCCCGCCGCGCACTCCGTCCACAAAAGCCAAAAAAAATGTGTCTTTATCGGCAATAAGAGCATGGCTTTCCATGGGAAAGTGCACCATCAAATCGTTTGGCTCTAAGATATTCTTCTCAATTTCTCCTCCGTCAACTTTTTGGCTTAACATAGTTAGCTGGCCAGAGACCACAAAAGTATATTGAGTGGATTCTTTGTGATAATGATTGCCGCGCACCGCGCCCTTTTTGGAAAAAATTATCGCGGCATGATCTTTGCAATCGTTGGTAAAAATATCGGTGATAATACCTCGTTTATCTTCAAAATTTATTTTTTTATGTATTATTTCCATACTATTTTTTCATTTTAGGAATAATAAACTGCAAATTAAAATGTTCGAGTTTTTCTTTTAAGAATTCGCCGATATTCCACGGAAGAATAAGACCGTGTTTTACATCCGGATCAATATCAGCGTCGCTCTTTATGGGAATGTGCGAGCCGGGAGCAAACTTGCCAATTTTAAATGGGGAACTATCGGTAATAAAATCAACGAGGGTATTATCTAATCGGCAATAATTCAACAGAGTATTGCCCTTGGTGGCGGCGCCGATAGCAATGATTTTTTCGCCACGCGCTTTAATGTCATAGATTTTCTGACAGAGATTAAATTTGAAATCGCGAATATTCTTCATTAAAGAGTCAAAGGTGGTAAAATCATATATTCTGGCTTTATTTTCCATTTCAATCTGTTTAGCTATGGGGCTTGGATTTTTATCCTGCTTGCCGACATAAACGCGTACCGAGCCACCCATGTAATCGGTCCTTTCTACACGAAAAATACGCAGACCAAATTTTTTAAAAAATTGCACCAGGGGTTTTATCCCAAAGTAAGATACATGCTCAAGATAAATTGTGTCAAAAGCGTTCAACTCAACCATATCCAATAGATAAGGAACCTCAAAAACAAAAGCGCCATCATCAGTTAAAAGATTAGTAATATTTTTCACAAAATCATTGAGGTCGGTAATGTGATTGAAAACATTGTTGGCGGTAATAACTTTGGCGTAACCGTGTTTTTTAATTTTTTCAACTGCTTTTTTGTTAAAAAAATCCTGAATAGTCGGCACGCCATTCTTTTCCGCTATCTGGACGATATTGGGAGCCGGTTCTACGCCAAAAATTTGACAACCCGACTGTTCATGAAATGTTTTGAGGAGAGTGCCATCATTACTCCCGATATCCACGACGATATCTTCAGCAGAAATGTGTAATTCATCGATCATCTCTTTGGCTATTTCTTGAAAATGACGAACGGCCAAAGCGGAATTAGAAGAAGTGTAACTGTAATCAATTTTTTGATAACGCGTAAAAGTATCTACAATATACCATAGAGTTACATAACCACACGACTCGCATAACAAAACCCGCAAGGGGTAAGTTAATTCTGGTTCTTGCAACGCTTCAGCCGACAAAAATGTATCGGCTAATGGATGATGCCCCAAATCTATCACATTTTTTAGTTTATCCGAGCCGCAAAGCTGACAATTTTTAGTATGCATATCATCGTTTAGTATCTCCTAAAAACAACTTTTTAACAAATTCCACGATTCTCTATTTATACTTAATCTTCATGAATAAAATCGTCGACGCAAATATTAATGTAAATGCGTTTGCAATAATCACTGGAAAATCTTTTACCAAAATCCCATAAACAAACCAAAGAAAGACTCCCGTCGTAAATATTAAGTACATACCAAATGATAAATCTTTTGTTTGTTTTGTTTTAATTACTTGCACGGCTTGCGGCAGAAAAGAAATAGTAGTACAAGTTGCGGCGACTAATCCTATTATCGTAAACATGTCCATAATTTTATCGCTAAGTTTTAAAAACATTATTTCCAGCAACCATTTTTATAAACTTAGTCAAACAGGTTGATAAATTAGTTTTACAACTCCACCCCAATGTCCTTTTTAGCTTTTCAACACTGGATACGCGTCGGAGAGAATCAACGCCGGAAAATCCACTTTCTGTAATTATCAGCGGAGGATTATACTCAATTTTTAGCAACCCCATCTTCTTGCCCAAACGAAACATTTCATCTTTTAATTCTACAAGACTAATTTCTTCTTCGCTACCCATATTAAAAACCTGATTATCGGTTCGCTCATCAAAAAAATGTTTAGATATTCCTTCGGCCGCATCTTCGACCCAAGTAAAACATCTGATTTGACGGCCATTGCCAAACATCTGCAGAGTCGGACTTTTTTCTATAAATATTTTTTGATAAAAATCCATGTAAACATGGCTACCTCCTTCGTTATATTTTTCCAACGGAGATATAATATTGTGAAGACGCCAGATGGTATGCGGTATATTTGTTTGAGCCGTAAAAGATGTTATGGCCTTTTCGCAAAAATATTTCGCTATCCCATACGGTGATTTGGGTGGAGGTATTTCTTCGGTCAGCTCTTCTGTGTACGGCACCACGCTACTTGATTCATAAACCAAAATGGAAGATAAATAAATCACCTTTTTTATCGTTTTACTATTATTCAAAACATTGTTCAGACAGGTAACATCATTTTTTAAAATATCGTAAGGGTATCTAAAACCGTTTTGGCTATATGGATAAGCCGCGGCGTGCATTAGATAATCTATAGCGTATTTTTTAAAAATCTCATGAATAAAATTTTGATCATTCAAGTCGCCGACCAAAACGACATCTGCCTCTCTTTTGGACGAATTTTTTTTCTCCCGTGTAACTCTTATGAAACGGGAGTCTGGATATAACTCAATCATTTTTTTTACCAAAAACGAGCCAATGTTTCCTTCGCTTCCGGTAATTAAAATAGTAGTCATAATCATTCTTTCGGATGTTCTTTATACCACTCAAAAGTTTCTCCTAGGCCTTTTTCTAACGATGTTTCT
>Ga0208373_1003001_pt1 | contig 17349 bp, 15 predicted proteins | sample RifOxyC2_FD_184036 | JGI IMG/M metagenome (GOLD analysis project Ga0208373, IMG submission 184036) | Soil microbial communities from Rifle, Colorado - Rifle Oxygen_injection C2 (SPAdes) | ecosystem: Environmental > Terrestrial > Deep subsurface > Rock core/Sediment | place: Rifle, Colorado...
CTCATCTCGAGGAACTCCGGCAGGGTCCCGACCACGTTTCCGTCGACCTTGAGGGTGAAGTCGTGGAAGCGGTGGATCCAGGCGCCGTACTGCGTCTCGCCGACGATGACGCCGCTCGCGTCGCGGGGATCACCTTCTTCCTCGTCGCCGGGAAAGCCGTCCATCGAGTGGAACCAGAAGGCCCCGCCGGTGAGGTTGAAGATGCGACATGCGTGCACCTCATACTCCACCAGGACGATGTCCAGGAGGGAGCTATTGCTCCGCAGGACGAGGTTGACTCCGGCGTTGTCCGGGGTGGTCGGCCAGATCGACCGCACCACGTAGTCGTAGTCACCGGAGGCACACTCGGGGTCGAGGAGCGAGTCCTCCTGCCCGACGTCCTCATGGACGACCGTCTCGAGAACCACCATCTCATCCGGGTTCTGGGTGGTGGTGCAGGCCGTGGCGAGGGCGAGGCCGAGGAGGGAAAAGGTCTTGACGATCTTCATCAGATTCTCCAGTTTCTTCCTGTGTTTGTGGTGTTTCAGTTCAACGTAACGTCTGAAACTATACCATATTTTGGGCCTTTTGTCAATGGTTTCAGGTCATTTTTGCTAATAAAATAAGGGTTTTTCTTCGTCAGACCTGTTTTGATCTGTTATACTAAAACCCTATGGCAGAGCAAAAGCAAAAGGCCTTCCTTATCGACCTTGTTTCCCCTCGAACGTCGAAGGAGCAAGCACTTGGACGGTTGGAAGAATTGGAGGAACTGGTTAATACCTTTGGTGGGCTTGTGATTGTGAAGCAATGGCAGAAACGGTTTTCACCGCATGCAAAGACGTATCTTGGAACGGGGAAGGTGGAACAGTTGGGACAAGAGGCCAAAGAGCTTGGTGCTACGATTGTGATTATCAATGCCCAGCTTAAACCTCGCCAAATCTATGAAATCAACGAGGAACTTCGCCCACATGGCATCGTGGCTTGGGACCGGGTGGATTTGATTTTGAAGATTTTTGCAAAGCACGCAAAAACAACCGAAGCTCGGCTTGAAATTGAACTGGCCAGTATTCACCACATGGGTCCTCGTATTTTCGGAATGGGAATGGAATTGTCTCGCCAAGGTGGAGGAATTGGAGGAGTGGGTGTTGGGGAAACCAATACCGAGCGAATGAAGCGTCACTTAAAAGAGAAGGAGCGACGGCTAAAAGAGAAATTGGAGCAGTATGAGCGGGGGCGCGATTTGCAACGCGAAGGGCGACGTCGAAAAAATTTGAAGTCGGTGGCCTTGGTCGGATATACAAACGCGGGGAAAACATCATTGCTTAACGCCCTCACAGGAAGCAAAGAGTACGTAGCAGACGCGTTGTTTGCCACACTTGATACGCGCATTGGTCAGCTCTTTTTACCAACCAAGCGACAGTCCGCTCTTGTCTCCGACACAATTGGATTTATCAAAGAGTTGCCACCAGAACTTATCAAGGCATTCACCTCTACGCTTTCTGAAACGATTGAAGCAGATTTGCTTTTACATGTCATCGACGGAGCTGACCAAAATGTGTTGGATCATATCGATGTGGTGGATGATATTTTGAACCGTATTTCAGCTAACAAGATTCCCCAGATCCTTGTGGTCAACAAGATCGACAAGATGAGCGATCGGGTCAAAGCTCGATTAGCTCGCGTTTTGGAAGAAAAGAAGGTTGTTTGGATCAGCGTGAAAGATCATCTGGGATTTGATGAACTTATTGCGCAAATAGAAAACACTCTCGGTTAAGAGAGTGTTTTGTTTTTAGATAAGAGCGTTCAAACGCTTCATTTCTACAAGATCGTAGGATTTCCCTTCGCGATCCCATTTCTTCAAGGTACGAAGACCTCGAGCAGAAACAACGACCGTGACAACGCGTCCTGAGGCAGGATTGACAAGACGTTTCTTGAGCAAGTTTGCCTTTACGAGTCGTTTTGTTCGGCGCTTTGAATGGGAAACATTCATGCCGGTTGTGGTTGTTTTTCCGTTAACAATGCAAGATTTAGACATACGTATAAGTTGGAGATTGTTGAAAAACTTGTCAGATTAGTTCGAACGGGCTCCGAGCCCTGCGAAACGTACCAAAAGGTACGTTGAGTAGGGTCGGTGGGCGCCTGTTCGAGCTAAGATGGCGAGTTTTGCAACGGTCTCAAATTGGATTCTGGACTGATTATGGCGACAGTATAGACATACCGCATTTATTTGTCCAGTATTGCTTGACTTCACGGGTGTTTTTGCGTATTCTTAAGCCCGTCGTTCGAGTGAACGGCGTGTGAAACCCATCTCGCAAAGGAGAGAAAATGTCTGGGATCACGGGTGTTTCTGGTGTGCATGCTCAGGATCCGCACAGCAGTGGATCCAACCCCAACCACATCAATCGTGAAATCTCGGCTGAGATTGATCGGATGAATGCGCGTTTTGGAAACGGTACCCTTTCGGATCTTCAGTTGTTCGACACCGTCGAGAAGATCGCCAAGGCCATTGAGCGTGGCGATAGGATTGCTTCGCGTGTTCTGGTGGGAGCGCTGCAGATGATTCTGAACGTGCGGACCCACTTCGATGAGAAGGTGGAGGCCGTGTATCAGGCGCATGTCAACAAGATCGCGACCAAGCTCGGTTCGGCGCTCAAAGGCCCCCTGTCCGAAGAGTCCCTTCCCAATCCCTGGGCGGACGGGCGTCCTCGGACCCAGAAGAACATGACCGGTCAGGAAATCGCCGTACGTCTTTCCAGTGATCTCACTCGTCGAGGGTTCATCGACGCGAGCTTGAGCTTCATCTGAGTTATCCTTGTGTGAACTGCCAATCAACGTCTCAGTTGGTTGGTTTTTTGTTATACTGATGTGTACCTATGGATATCTCGGTTCGTAAAAGCAAAAAAGCAAAACGCATGCGTCTGGTTGTCTATCAGGATGGACGAGCAGAATTAGTATTACCATTTCAATTGCGCGTACGAGATGATGTTGTTTCCCGGTTTATTGAAAAGCATCGAGACTGGCTTGTTCAGCGTGTGGCAAAACGAAAAGCTCAGGCTCCTCGTACGGCTTTGCTTCATACGGGAATCCCCCTACAAGTGGTGAAGCGTAATACCCTAGAATTTGTTGAGTCCTATATCCGCTCTCAGCAACAATCGTATCGTATTCAATCGATTTCACTTCGCTCCTATAAATCTCAATGGGGAAGTTGTACGAGTTCAGGGAAGATTCATTTAAATTATAAGCTCTCTTTACTTCCTCCCAAGCTCGGACAGTACGTGATTGCACACGAGCTTTCCCATCTTTCTCACATGAATCATTCCAAAGCATTTTGGGATGCGGTCTCTGATTTATGCCCAGATCATAAACTGTGTAGAAAAGCCCTCAAGAAGTATTTACCTTGATATGCTAAAATGGTTTTATATGTTGAAACGTCTTTCCTCAACAGAGCAAGAGAGTGAACCTTGTTCTGTTCCAAGTCATACCAAAGAAAGTTTTTGTCGTATTCCATTAACGCATGAAGAACGACAGAAAAAAACACATCCACTTCAGATTAACGAACTTTCTTGGCGTATTTTTCGTATCATGTCTGAGTTTGTCGAGGGATTTCAATTTTTATCTGAAACAAGAAGTGAAGTGACGTTTTGGGGTGGAACACGTGTTCCGTCTTCAAGTAAATGGTACAAGGAAGCAGAAAAATTAGGGCGTATGTGTGCCAAGGGTGGTTACACGGTTATTACCGGCGGAGGCCCTGGGATTATGGAAGCGGGAAACAAAGGAGCAAAAGAAGGTGGTGGAAAGTCTATCGGGTTTAATATTCAGCTTCCGATGGAACAATCACTTAATCAGTATGTCACCAAGGGTCTTGCGTTTCATTATTTCTTTTCACGTAAAGTAGTAATGGCGGCGTCTTCGCAGGCCTATGTCTTTTTTCCGGGTGGATTTGGAACCATGGATGAGTTTTTTGAAATTGTGACCCTTATTGAAACCAAAAAAATGGAACGGACTCCAGTTATTTGCATGGGGAAAGAGTTTTGGAGCGGTTTGATAAGTTGGATGGAAGAAACGCAAATTAAGAAATATAAAGTGATCGATAAAAACGACATGTCTATCATTCAAGTGGTGGATTCTGCGGCAGAGGCGTACGAGATCATTAAAAATTCTGAGGAACGCAACTTTTTTTAACGTATGGCTAAGCACGCTCATGCCGGAAAGGCATATGTTGTTGACGTCAACATGGGCTACGGTCACAGCCGTGCCGCTTTTGCGTTGAAAGATTTGTCTGGTGGAGAGGTTCTTTCCGCCAATGACTATGAAGGCATTCCGGATTCAGATCTTCGTTCTTGGGTACAAAGTCGTGAGATTTACGAAACAATTTCGCGCATGAAACCGATTCCGCTTATCGGAAATGCGCTATTCGAGGCATTGGATCGATGGCAACAGATTGCTCCGTTTTATCCACGAAGAGATTTGTCTCGCCCAAACCTTCAGCTCAGACAGATCTATCACATGATCCAACGAGGATTTGGAAAGCATTTTATCGAAAAGCTTTCCGCAGATCCAAAACCGCTGGTCACAACGTTTTTTATTCCAGCGTTCATGGCGGATTATTTTGATTATCCAGGAGATATTTGGTGCGTGACAACAGATGCAGATATTTCGCGCGCGTGGGCTCCACTGAATCCTCATAAAAGTCGGATTAAGTATCTTGCATCAAACGGACGTTGTGCAGAACGACTTAAACTTTATGGTGTGCGCGAGGAACAGATTTTTTTAACAGGATTTCCGCTTCCAAAAGAGTTGATCGGTGGCGTTAATTCCGCCATTGCAAAAGATTTAATTACCTCTCGATTGTGCAACTTGGATCCAAACGGCATTTTTCATGAGCGTTATCAACGTACATTGCAGGCTGAGTTGGGTCCATTGCGTTGTAAGCAAACGCAATCGGCTCATCCACTCACGCTCACGTTTACGGTTGGGGGAGCTGGTGCACAGCGACCGCTTGGGGTCCAGATTCTCAAAAGTATCAAGCCCATGATCGCTCGACACGAGATTCGATTTAATTTGTTGGCTGGGACACGTAAAGAAAATGCGGAATACTACCGTAATGCCGTGAAAGATCTTGGGTTGGAACAGGAACTGGGATCTTGGATTTTTATTCCAGAGTTTACGTCGCGTGAGCACTATTTTGAAGAATTCAACAAGACGCTTGCCACAACCGATATTCTTTGGACCAAACCAAGTGAGTTATCGTTTTATTGTGCCCTTGGTATTGCTGTTGTGATGGCTCCGCCGATTGGATCACAAGAAGAGTTTAATCGACTTTGGTTACAATATGTTGGGGGCGGAGTTCCAATGAATGATCCTCGCTATACTGACGAATGGTTGCGTGATTGGATTGAGTCTGGAGGAGTCGCGCGCATGGCGTGGAACGGATATGTTGAAGCACCAACGCACGGAACCTACCGCATTGAAGATTTGGTTCTTGGAAAAACAAGTGAATTACGTCCGCTTCCGCTGATCGTTTAGTCTCTTTTGAATAATGACTGTTGTTTATGCATAAGGCGATTGACCATCTTGTTTCAACGATTGTTGCCATGCGAACCCATGAGGAACGCGAAAAAGACATCAAAGAAAAAAAAGATGTTATTAAAGTTTCTGATACAGTTTCTGCAGCCGCCTCTGTGTATGAGACGGTTCGTAATACGCTTGAATATGACGATGAACACCTCCTTCGACGCAATGCGATTCGACGTATTTTGAATCGACGTTTGGGTGACTCTGATCCAAAAAAACTCGCATCCATGTTGATTCGTGAGTTGATTTGGGCAAAATATTTACCAAACAATCAGGTGGAAACCTCGGCTGTGGAAGTAGTGGTTGTTATTTTGGAAAAATATAAAAAGATGTTTGCCTCTTTGGAAGAGGATACCAAACAGGGGCAAGAGCATTATCAGTGGCTCGTGGACGTCTTATCTACGGAAATTGAGTATGCCATTGGTCCTCCTTGTGTTGACGAAGCGTTGGCAAGTTATGCTTATCAAGAATTGAAACAGCGCTTTGAATGGAAGACGACCTTTATCAAAGAAGAGGATCGTGATTTACAGCTCTATATTGCTGTTCATCGCACCGTACTTAAATCAAACGAAGCAACACTGCGTTATCGTTTGATCACGCTTTACTACCCGGCTTGGCGAAATGCAAATAGTAACGATGATGTTGTTCATGAAGTCGCGTCTCACTTAAAAAAGGTTATCAATTCGGTTGAACAACAGATCAATCATCCCGCGCAAGATTCTTTGTACCGATTTGTCCGACGACATGCGATCGTCTTTCATTTAATCGCTGATATTGCCAAGGATAATCCAGAAGCATTTTATTCGGCTGTACAGACAAATAACGTAGCGGTCATGGACGCAGCTCTCAAGGGGGCGATCCAGGAACGTTATTCAAAATTTCGCAATCGATTAAATCGTACGGTTATTCGTACGACGTTTTTCTTGCTTTTGACTAAATCGATTCTCGCGATTTTGATTGAGTATCCGTATGAGTTTTTTGTTCTTCATACAACGGATTACTTTCCTTTGTTCTTCAATATCCTTTTCCCACCGTTTTTGCTTGCGATGATCGGAATGTCTGTACGGATTCCAAAAAAGAAAAATACCGAGCGTGTGATTGGAGAAGTCCATTCACTCATGGGGGTTGCGGACGATTTTACACTGACGTTTCGACGACAACAGACCTGGGGTAAGGGAGCTCTGTTTGCTATTTTTAACTCGTTGTATTTTATCGTCTTTACCATCTCTGTCTTTTTGATTGTGTCCGTCCTGCATTATTTCAAGTTTAATGTATTTTCTATTTTGTTCTTCTTGTTCTTCTTGTCGCTTGTTGCGTACTTTGGATTACGTATCCGCAATACTCGTCGTGATTTGCTTGTGATTGATCCTGCTGGTGGGTTTATCGGATTTTTGGGTGACGTCCTCTTTCTTCCACTCGTACGAGTTGGTCGATGGATTGCGATGCGTGCGCCAAAGGTTAACATTTTCTTGTTCTTTTTTGACTTTATTATTGAAGCGCCGTTTAAGGCTGCCATTGATGTGATTGAAAACTGGCTTGGTTTTCTTAAAGAAAAGCGCGAAGAAATATAACTACGTACATCTCACACAAAACCAGCTTGCTTACGTGGATTCTTCTCGTCCTCTTTTTTGTGGCCGTGCTCCTTTTTGCGTTTGCACAGTTGTGGATCAGCGACATGCCAAAACAAACGGTTGCAAGATATGGCATTACGTTTTCCACGTTATATACCAAACAGCTCGGTTTGAACGTCCAGGAAACTTACCAGGCCCTTGTGGAAGAATTGGGCGTTCGTGTTGTACGTCTGCCCATTCCTTGGTCAGACGTAGAATCAACACAGGGGACGTTTCAGTGGGATGAATATGACCAGATCATTCGTTATTCTCAGGGGCGCGATGTAAAGCTGACCCTTGCGATCGGTGAAAAGGTTCCTCGGTGGCCTGAGTGTTATGTTCCTGATTGGGCAGAAGGATTTTCCATTGCACAAAAAGATGAGCATGTACGGGCGTTTATGAAAGCGGTCGTTGAACGTTATCGATCCTTTTCTGTGATTGAACGATGGCAAGTTGAAAACGAACCTCTCTTTCCGTTTGGGAATTGCACAAATCAAATCTCCTTGGAGGAGTTGGATCGTCAGGTCGAGCTCGTTCGATCGCTTGATGAGCGACCCATTCAACTCACAGTCAGTGGAGAGTTGGGTCCGTGGAAACCACTTGCGCAGCGATCAGATATTCTCGGGTTATCGATGTATCGCAAAACATGGAATGAAGCGGTTGGATCGTTTGTCTATCCACTGAGTCCAGAATATTATCAATTACGTGCACAAGTGGTGCGGGAATCTACACAGCAACTCATTGTCTCCGAGCTTCAAGCCGAACCGTGGTTTCCAGAATCATTTGATCGATCGTTGATCGAAGAAGCTTACCAACTTTTTCCTAAAGAGCAGTTCACTTCCAATCTGGATTTCGTTCGAGAGTCTGGTATTTCTGAAGCCTATTTATGGGGAGCAGAGTGGTGGTACTATTTAAAAACACACGGAGAAACAAGACTCTGGGAAACGGCACAAACTGTTTTCAATCCATCCTAATATGAATGCAAAAGCATCATTTGACGTTATTGTCATCGGAACGGGTTCCGCTGGATTTTCAGCCATAGAAGCTGCTGTAAAGCAGGGGGCCACGGTTTGCGCGATTGAACAAGGAAAAATCGGAGGGGAATGTCCCAATCTCGCTTGTATTCCTTCCAAAGCTTTATTAAGAACGGCGTCTGTTTATCGTTCGCTTCAACAAGCACGCGCGTTTGGATTGTCTGTGAGCGCCCCTTCGTTTGAGTTTTCAAAACTTATGCAGTATCGCGACTCGGTTGTGGAATCAATTACAGGCGGAGGAGAAAAAGGGGATCGTTATAAAAAGATGTTTGCTGAAATGGGAGTGGATGTGCGCTACGGAAACGCGCGTTTTTTAGACGATCACATGCTTGAAGTTAATGGGGAAAATATTTATGGAAAGACGATTGTGATTGCCACAGGAACTGTGGACGTTGTTCCTCCTATTCAAGACATTGATCGTGTGCCCTATAAACGCTGGTCTGAAGCATTGCATCAAAAGCGACAACCTAAATCCATGGTCATTATTGGCGGTGGTCCGGTTGGTTGTGAGATTGCGACGTTTTATGCAACGTTTGGAACTCGTGTTGTGTTGTTGCAACAAGGGGATCGTGTGCTCAATCGAGAAGATGAAGAAATTTCACAGCTTGCGTTGGAATCGTTGAAACAACTAGGAGTGGATGTGCGTATGCATGCGCAAATTGATTCCATGATTGATTCGCGCGGAGGCGTGTATGGCGTTCGTCTTCGACAAGAACATGGTTTGGAGATGATTGCTGTGGACCAGATTGTTCTTGCTTCTGGTAAACGAGCAAATGTAGAAGGGCTTGAACTGAGCAATGCATCCGTCACGTTGGATCAATCAGGAACCATCAAGACAACAAAAGATCTTCGCACAACGGTTCCCCATATTTTTGCAGCTGGAGATGTAGATGGGGGAATGATGTTTACGCATGTTGCTCATCATGAAGGAGCTATTGCTGGAACCAATGCAGCTATTTTGGCAAAGAAAAAACGCACACCCCTTTTGCAAATCAACGAACGTGTGGTTCCGCGTGTGACGTTCATTGCTTCTGAAGTGGCATCGGTGGGCATGACACAAGCTCAGGCAACAAAGGAATACAAGCAAGTCTTGGTGGGGCGCTGTCAGCTCGCACGACTTGGTCGAGCATCAACCGATCACCAACGATTTGGACTGATGAAACTCATTGCTCATCCTAAAACACACAAACTCTTAGGAGCACACATGATTGGTGAACGTGCCGGTGAGGTTATTCACGAAGCGGCTCTTGCGATTTATTTAAATAGCACTACGGACAAACTTGCCGAGATGATCCATGCGTTTCCAACGTATTCAGAAGCGGTTGTTGCAGCAGCTTCAAACGTTACACTCGAATGATGTGTTATACTCTTAACCGCTATGTCTAAAGAAGTTGTGTTTGATATTGAAACCCAGAACACCTTTGAAGAGGTTGGTGGGTATTTCGTCGATAAATTAAAGATTTCCGTGATTGGGTGTTATTTTTACGAAACAAATTCCTACGAAGCCTTTGAGGAACATGAACTTCCTCAACTTTGGCCGAGATTGGAAAAAGCCGATCGTCTTATTGGATATAATTCCGATGGGTTTGATTTGCCAATCATGAACAATTATTACAGTGGAGATTTTTTAAAGTTTCCGCGCCTGGATTTGCTGGTAGAAATTCAAAAAGCCCTTGGATTTCGTCTAAAATTAGACGATGTTGCTGCGGCAACGGTTGGACACCGAAAATCTGGACATGGACTTCAGGCTGTAGAATGGTGGAAACAAGGGGAAATTCAGAAAATCAAGGATTATTGTTTGCAGGACGTCAAAGTGACCAAGGAAGTTTATGAATACGGGATCAAGTATGGTGCGCTCGCTTATGAAGATCGTCTCAGTGGACGAAAAGCGATCCCCGTTGATTTCACGCTCAAGCAGGTGGAACAGCCAAAAATTAACTTAACTATGGGCTTTTGATGTGTGGATAATTTTTCTTTGACACACCATATCTAGTGGAATAAAATAGCTTCGTGCCACAATATCTTGTGGTGTGGGAAAGGGTCACCTTTTTCATCTCAATCTATTTATAAAAGATGATCCTTGTCGGATCGTCTTTTAAATCGGCCAAAATTTTACTACTCATTTAGCACATACTCGCCTATGTCTATGCCTGAGGAAACAAAGGTTTCTGCTTCATCGTCCGTTCAAGCAAGTGTTCATTCGGTTTCTGATGTTGTGTGGGAGTACATGACGTCTGTGAAATCTTTTAAGAAACGATCTGGGGAAGAAGTGTCATTTGATGCGCACAAGTTGCATGCGTCTCTTTCTGCTGCTCTTGAATCCGCAGGCATGCACAAACCACATCTTGTGGAAGTGATTACCTCAAACGTGATTACGCGATTAACAAAGCGTTTTGATGGTCACACCGTTCCAACCTATGCAGACGTGCGTGAAGTGGTTAACTTGACACTCATTGATCACAACTTGGTTCACGTTGCCAAAAAGTATCTTTCACACGCTGAGCACAAGGCCGCGCATCAGGAAACAGAAGTTTATGGCAAAGGCATTACCGTTCAACGCTATTTTACTCGACCTGACGTCCATCCTTACGATCTTATTGAATGGGAAACACGTGACGCGGCGATCACGGACTCAAAGGGCAAGGTTGTTTTTGAACAAAAAGGCGTAGAGATGCCAAAAACTTGGTCACAAACAGCAACAAACATTGTTGTTTCAAAATATTTTTACGGAACGGTTGGAAAAGAAGATCGAGAGTACTCCGTCAAGCAACTGGTTGGACGTGTAGCAAAAACGATTGCCAACTGGGGACGTAAAGATGGGTACTTTCAAACGGCGGAGGATGCCAAGGCGTTTGATGACGAATTACATCATATTTTGGTAAATCAAATGGCTGCGTTTAACTCGCCCGTCTGGTTTAACGTTGGAACACCACGTCCACAGCAATGTAGTGCGTGTTTTATCAACTCGGTTGAAGATGACATGCGTTCTATTTTGAACTTGTGTGTCACCGAAGGCATGTTGTTCAAAGGCGGATCAGGAGCAGGTTCCAACTTGTCTCGTTTGCGATCTCGTCATGAATTTTTAGGCGGATCAAATGGAAAAGCTTCCGGACCGGTTTCGTTTATGAAGGGACTGGATGCGTTTGCTGGTGTGATCAAGAGTGGAGGAAAAACACGTCGTGCGGCAAAGATGGTTATTTTGGATATCGACCACCCAGACGTAGACGATTTCATCATGTGCAAGGTGGATGAAGAAAAGAAAGCATGGGCGCTCATGGACGCAGGGTATGACGGATCCATGGATGGGGCTGCGTATGCTTCTATTGCGTTTCAAAATGCCAACAACTCTGTACGTGTGACCGACGAGTTTATGAAAGCCGTTGAGGCCGATGGCGATTGGACCACACACGCGGTGATTACGGGAGCTCCGGTCAAAACTTGGAAGGCGCGTGAGCTCATGAACATGATGGCAGACGCAGCTTGGCAGTGTGGAGACCCAGGTGTGCAGTACGATACGGTTATTAACAAATGGCATACGTGTAAGAATACGGATCGTATTTACGCATCCAATCCTTGCAGTGAGTACATGTTCTTAAACGACAGTGCTTGCAATCTAGCGTCTCTCAACTTGCTTAAGTTCCGCAAAGAAGTAAACGGTGAACTCGTCTTTGATGTTCAGGCGTTTAATAAGGCAAACGAGATTATCGCAACGGCCATGGAAATTATTGTTGGAAACTCCGTGTATCCAACTCCTGCTATCGAGCAAAACAGTTTTGATTACCGTCCGCTTGGAATTGGTTATGCAAACCTTGGGGCGCTTTTGATGAGTATGGGTCTTGCCTATGATTCAGATCGAGGACGCAACATGGCAGCCATGATCAGTTCGGTTCAAAGTGGTGTTTCCTACTATCAGTCTGCAAAGATCGCAGAAAAGATTGGTCCGTTTGCTGGATATAAGCGTAATGAAGAACCGTGTCTGAACGTCATGCGCATGCATCGTGATGCAACGTATGAGGCGCCTACTACTGGTGTAGATGAGGATCTTGTTTCTGAGGCACGCAAGTCCTGGGACAATGTTGTGGAGCACGCGTCTAAGTATGGACTTCGCAATGCACAAATCAGCGTCATCGCTCCAACTGGAACCATTTCCTTCTTGATGGACTGCGATACAACCGGTATTGAACCAGACATTGCTCTTGTGAAATATAAATGGTTGGTTGGGGGAGGAATGCTCAAGATTGTGAACCGAACCGTACCAGAAGCCCTGACCAAGTTGCACTATTCAGAAGCAGAAAAGAACGCGATTCTCGCCTACATTGAAGAAAAAGATACCATTGAAGGAGCACCGTTCTTGAAAGAAGAACATTTGCCTGTGTTTGACTGCGCGTTTAAGGCGGCTCAAGGAACACGCACCATCCATTACAAAGGTCACATCCAAATGATGGCGGCTGTTCAGCCATTTATCTCAGGAGCGATTTCAAAAACCGTGAACATGCCTCATGACGCCACACCAGCTGATATCGCTGAGGTGTACATGCAAGGATGGAAGCTCGGATTGAAAGCGATTGCGATTTATCGCGATGGATCTAAGCGACAACAAGCGCTTACAACGTCCAAAGATTCAGATGCAAAGAACCAGAATAAGAAAACCGAAGTGGAAGAAGTTAGAGAGGAAGTTAAACCAATGCCTGTTTCAGTTGCCGCAACAGATATCCGCGTTCGACGTCGACGACTCCCAGATGAACGACGTGCGGTGACACATAAATTTGCCGTAGGAAATCACAAAGGCTACATCACGGTTGGATTGTATGACGATGGAACCCCAGGTGAACTCTTTGTCACCATGGCAAAAGAAGGTTCTGTGATCAGTGGGCTCATGGATAGTTTTGCAACATCGATCTCAATCGGGTTGCAGTACGGTGTTCCGTTGGAAGTGCTTGTGAACAAATTTGTTCATATGCGTTTTGAGCCATCTGGTTATACAAACAATCCGCAAATTCGCATTGCCAAATCTATTACCGATTACATCTTCCGCTGGCTTGCCATTAAGTTCTTACCACGTGAATCTCAGTTATCTGTTGGTATCAACGTCATGCTGGATGAGGTCGTGATGGCAACAGAAGAAGTGATGAATGTCTTACCTAAGACAGAACAAACAGAAGAAGTGAAACTGGATTCGCAAAAGAATTTATTTGACACAGCTCAAGAAGCAAAATCTGCTCACACACAAACGTTCGATAACCAGTCTGATGCTCCAGCCTGCGACACATGTGGTTCCATCATGGTCCGCAATGCCGCCTGCTATAAGTGTCTGAACTGTGGAGCTACGAGTGGATGCTCTTAAACTTAAAAAAGACAAAAGACGAAGTCTTACCGGCTTTGTCTTTTTGATTGCGTGGTAGGTTGACGTATTGTTTAGACTTCGTTAGGTTAGCATCTGTGGCAAACAGGAAAGGTGATTCATGAGCGTTACTTATCTCATGTTCGGGATTCCTGCGTTGTTGATCGTGATCAGTGCTGTCAAACAAAGCTATTTTGCCCGTTGGGAACTCTTGCGTGTTCTGATGGAGCACAAGAAAAAGAACAGAGAGTGGGTCTCTGCCAAGGAACTTCTTGCTCATTCTGGCTTTTCTGTGACACAGCGCAACATTCAACTCGTTCTTGACCGTCTGATCAAAGACGGAAACGTCGTGGCCCAATATCCGACTCAACGCCGCATCCTTGGACTGTGGCAAAACACTTACAAATACGTCGGTTAACCCCTCCCTCTGGTCGCCTTACTAGGCGATTTTTTTATTGATCTGCTACAATGTCGGCCGTATGAAAAAGCTATTCTTGTTGCTCGGTTTCTTTGCTCTTTTGGGAGCTGGATGTGCGAAATTGCCCCTCTTTTCTTCAAAGGCGCCAGGGGAAGTCTTTGGGAAATCCCATTTTGCACAAAATGCCACACCTGACGTTCAGGTGTCTGTTGAGGGTGGAATGGTTCGACCATTTCCTGGTCCGTTTTGGTGGGATCAGATTGAAACGTCTCAAGACGTCTATGACTGGTCAAAGGCTGATGCAGTGGTTCAAACATGGAATAAAGCAAACCAAGATATCTTGGCGGTGATTTGGCCGTTTGCTCAGTGGGATCAAGTGCGATGTCATGCAAATGAACCAACCGTGAAACATCCGTTTTCAGACGAGCAAGTGCATCTTTCTAGTTTCTGTCATGTGGATTCTTATCAAGAGTTTGTCACCGTCTTGGTTGAGCGTTATGACGGAGATGGAATCGATGACATGCCAGGACTCACATATCCGATCAAGCATTGGGAAGTCTCAAGTGAACCAGATGTGCAATCAGATACGGAGCGATTTTATCAATCCGGACCTCTGGCGTACGCCGAAGCTCTTCGTATGACGTTTGATTCCATCAAACAGGCGGATGCAACCTCACAGGTGGTGACGGGTGGTCAAAATGGCAACACGCCAAGTGGTCGAGAATTCTTTCAGCAAGTGCTTCCAGCGAGTCGACAACAGTTCGATATCGCTAACGTTCATTCACGATCCGCAGATCTTGGATTGTTCGCAAAGCCTTATCGATCGTTTATCAACGGGCTTGGATTTGAAGAGAAATCATTTTGGATTACCGAGGCTGTTGTAGGTTCGCCTGAACCAGAACTACCATGGGATGAAGATACAATCGCACGTAATACCTTTATTGGATACGCAACCGCGTTTGGCTCTGGTGCGGATAAAATTTTTGCGTTAGAACATCCAACAAAGCAATCACAAGAAGTGTTTGAACTCATGGCTCGTACGATTGGCTTTTTTGAAAAAGCAGAAATGCTTTCAGAAAACAGCGTTCTCTTCTCGGTTGGAAATCAGTCCGTCTTTGCCCTTTGGGACAACGCATCCCTTCCAGGAGACTACGAAAAACAGCAAGTGGAAGTGATTCGTTATGATGGATCCAAGCGGAAAGAACAAGCATTAAATCTAAAGGCAGATGTTCCTTTGTTCGTAATTGTGAAATAACTATGGCAGATGAAAAACAGATTCCAACGTTTGATGAATCATTAAAGGAGCATGAAGGATTTGGGCTTATTCAAGTCTTTACAGGAAATGGAAAAGGCAAAACAACCGCGGCGTTAGGTGAGGTTCTTAGGGCGGTGGGAGCAAAAAAACAAGTCGGGATTGTCTTTTTTGATAAGGGCGGAGAAAATTACCGCGAACGACCAATCTTGGAGTCGCTCGGCGTAACCATTGTTGCTACAGGTCGAGATCGCATTGATCCTGCGACCAAACGATTTGATTTTTCCATCAACACGTTTGATCGCGAAGAGGTTTTGCGCGGAATTGAAACGATTGAATTGTTTTTTGAAAAAGGCGTTGACTTGGTTGTGGCTGATGAATTGAATTCGTGTTTGGGTTTAAACATGATTGATGCAGAGCGAGTTCTTACTTTGATGGATCAAAAGCCTGCACAAACAGAATTGGTCCTCACAGGACGCAACGCTCCTGAGCCGATCGTAGAGCGTGCACATCTGGTGACAGAAATGGTTTTGAAAAAACACTATTTCTATTCTGGAGTGAAAGCACGAGAGGGAATTGATTATTAGATCATGAAAAAACAAGCCATCAGGCTTGTTTTGTTTTGTGGATCACCAGTTGTTTTGGTGTGGTGACTAGCAGGAATACAGACATCACGATACCAATCACTCCAATCCAAGCAAATGTTTCTAAGGGTCCTGCAAGTTCCGCCAACAGTCCGCCGATCATTGGTCCGATGATATAGCCGATGTTGGTAAACGAGTCGTGGGCGGTTTCGATTTGTGTTTCATGTTCTGGTGTTTCAATGTCGTGATCAGCGTAGATGGCGTTAATCATCGGCCAGACAAATGCGAAACAGCTAGATGCAAGAATGTTTGTGAGCAAGAGAAGGTAAGGATTTTTGATAAGAAAGAAGGTTGTCAGCAAGAGCGATCCCATCATCAGGGCAAGAAAAGCAATGCGCTGTTTGGACGTGTGTCCTACAAGACGTCCGGCAAACCAACCAATAAAGAGAATAGGCACTTGGTGGAGGCTCATGAGGATTCCGCCAAAGTTTCCTGCAAATCCGCGAATGGTTTCAATCAGAGGAGCAACCGTCCAGTACGTGGATTCGATAATGTTCATCATTAAACTGACGAGTAACACAGGCAGAAGAATGCGTACGACGCGTAGAAATCCTACGCGATCCGTTTTTCGTAATGGGCGCGTTTGTTCAGGAAGCGAGGTTTGTTGATTCTGTTTGGTTGAGTGTCTTAGCAGTAGAAACAAGACAAACGCACATCCTAAAAAGAAATAGGCAACAAGAAACGGTGTTCCTTCAAGTCGTCTGTGCACAAGCGAGGAGGCAATCAGTGGTGCAAGAAAATAGGCAAGGGAGTAAAAGACAGCAATGATCCCAAAACTTTTTGTATGTTCGTTCTTTTTGGTGTACCGACCGACAAAGTCCATGGTGCCACAATTAAAGAGATCGTAATACACACCCCAGACCGCCATACCAAGAAGAAACAGCAACACAGAAGAAGACTTCCAAATGATCAGTGGTAGTAAAACGGCAAAGACAAACATGTAAAGAAAGAGTCGACGAAAGTGAGATTGTTTCACGACACGCAACAGAAATTGATCAAACAATAAACCGGCAAACGAAGAGGAACCGATGAGGATACCCGTGTAGAGTCGGCTAAGTCCCGTTTGTGTGACCGCGATGGGAACAAAGTAACCGACAATGCCGTCACAGAGCATGAAAAAGAAAATCATGAGTCCAAGACCAAAAACGAAACGATGTTTTTTCTCAAAACGATAGGCTAGGTGAACGGTGTCGAGGACGTTTGGAAGATGAGTTCGCATAGAATGGTTTCATTCTATGCTTTCATTTCGACGTGAGCAAGGATGCTGTGTTATTCTTCCTGCATATGAATCCAATTGTCTCGTTGATTGTGTTGATCTTGCTCGGATCCGTGGCTTATGCGGCTTCAAAAGGAGCACCATGGGTTCCTACGTGGATGAAGGATATGGAGCGATTAAAAAAACTACTCGCCCTGCAACCAGGTCAGAAGTTTATTGAACTGGGATGTGGTAATGGTCGCGTGTGTCGATACGTTGCAAAGGATTCTCGGGCGCAGATC
>Ga0208373_1003002_pt1 | contig 17334 bp, 20 predicted proteins | sample RifOxyC2_FD_184036 | JGI IMG/M metagenome (GOLD analysis project Ga0208373, IMG submission 184036) | Soil microbial communities from Rifle, Colorado - Rifle Oxygen_injection C2 (SPAdes) | ecosystem: Environmental > Terrestrial > Deep subsurface > Rock core/Sediment | place: Rifle, Colorado...
CCCAAGCGTAAGCGGGAATGTGTTACACCCCGCAACGCCACCTGCTCCACAATTACCTGTAATAGTTCCACCTGCGGCAGCTTCAGTCTCCCATGTTGCGAGAATTGCAGCAGAAATAGGCATACCGATCTCTGGAGGTGTCGGAGAACCCGAATGCGCCGTTCCACCTATTGTGGTACCACCATTAATAGTTTGATAATACGCATCACCCCCCACATCCGAACCAGTGATCGTATCCGCCTTTGCGATGTCTGAAATATCGACACCACTGATCAAACTTTGCCCACCACCAAAGTAGACCCTAAAACCCATATCCGCACCCGCGGGCGTCACTGATGTCCAAGTGGGGACAGGACTTGTCGTCCACGCAGTCGTTGAAGTGCGCGCATCTCCAATGCCATAATCTCCTGGTGCTGAAGACCCTCCGTTCGCACACCAGCGATAATACTTTGATGAGTGAGACGGTGAACTAAGTACGATCCAGTACTTAGTAGTAGGAGAGAGAGTTGGGGGAGAAGTAAAGATGACATTGACCATAGAAGGAATGGTTGGGGAGACACTCGTCACCATCGTATTTGTGAGCGACTGTGAAGCAAGGGCGGTTGTCGAAGGTTTTCCTGCATTATCGGTCGTAATGTAGACAGTTGCCGCAGCAGGACTACCCGTTCGACTCATAAGAAGCGAGACCTTTGCGAGCGTATCTGGTGAAGTCGTACTCATGAAAAAACTCTGCGCATACATACGTGCACCACCGGTCTGTCCGACGATCTTTTCTGTCGTACACACCGTCGAACTTGCCACTGTATCTGCAGAGATGCCCGAAGCGACCGTTGCACTTCCGGTAATAGTTGTTCCACTTGTTCCAATGATCGCACCATTTGAATAAACATTACCTTCTCCGAGCGCAGTGGAGATGATATCTGCATTATTATTCATAACAATACCTCCACGCCCCACTTGGGCGGCATAATAAAAGATCGGGGTGGCGGTCTTTGATGTTCTCATATAGATCTTACGTACACGACTTGAGGCATCTCCATTTGAATAGAATTCCTTTTCTGATGAAGATATTGCATTTACCGTAACTGTTGATGAAGCGTTATTAAGGATGAATGTCTCACTGTTACTTACGGGGAGTTGTTTGCTTGTGATCGTGCGATAATAAAGATCCTCAATACCTACCTCTGCGGCAATATACGAATACTTCGATGTCACCAAAGATCGATAGGTCTTGAGTTCAGAGATAACTCCGATCGTTGCAGACTGAATGATCGCAAGAGAGATCATCACGAAGAAAAAGATAGTAAGAATGAGTGCCGCACCACGCGTCTTGCTTTGTCTTAATTGTTGAATGAAAGTTTTGTGCATAAATATAAGACACTTTTAGTATGTACCACGGAGAATAACAGTATTATAGAAATAATTCTCATCAATAGCGATGCCGCGAGCGGGACGAAGGCGAAGATTGATCTTCACACCCACCGTCTCTCCTGTGTCAATATAATTGAAGACCAATCCCTCGATCTCTGTGCGAGATGAAATAAGTGAACCCTTATCAGTGCCATCCTCTCTGATCCGGAGTGTATTTCCCGAAACATAGTACTCAACGGTCATGGCTGTACCTGACGCATTCACCGTGCTTAGTGTCAGGCGCCCCGGATCTGCATTGAATGTACTATTTGTAAGATCAACTAATGTCGCACTTTTAATATCACGAGTAAGGCGCTCCATCACCTTTACGGCTGAGTCGTTCATATCACGAGAAGAGCGCAAATGATTGAACGCGCCCACCGTCTGCATCATTGAGTTAATAGCAACAACGGAAAGCATCGAGAAGAGGCCAACATAAAGCACCACCTCAATGAGAGAGAGTCCTTTATTGTGTGACAACATACGAAGATCTTTAAAAGACATATTTTAGTTACTTAAGAGATTAGTGACATAGGTTTGAATAGAATCATTCGCTGTACCCTTATTACCATGTCGCATCCAGGAGATATTTAGAGTGATCTTCTTTGTACCCGGATCATTGACTCCACCCGAGCTCACAATATTATCATTCCCATCACGAGAAACATTCTCAACAACAAAAGAGCGCGTGTACGTATTCTCGAGTTTTTGAAGTGTTGTCGTCGCCGTCCATATGGAACCATCCCAGTAAAGATAGTATGTCGTTCCAGGGCTCAGTGTCGCAATATTTGATGTCCAACTCACGTCACGCATCAACTTGATAGCCTCGATACCCTCTTCAAGAAAATATCCCGATTGAATATGCGCAGTCGTATCCTGACTCACATCAAGCGCTTTTTTGTAAAAGAAAGAGATAGAAAGAAAGAACATCGTGAAAATACTCGTTGCGAGAATGATCTCTACGAGCGTGAATCCCCTAGACTCTTGAATATTACTGCGCATCACTCTGTTCTTCATATGATTATATAAAACATTAATCCGACTTCCGTTATTATACTATATCGAGATCGCACCCGTGCCATTCACCGTCACTGTTGTTTTCAGAGAATTATTTGATTTTGCTCGCACGTCAAATGTCCCACTCTGATTTGTTCCACCGGACAATCGCTCAAATAACACTTCATTCCCCCCGCCGGCAAGGGAAATATTTACGATCTCAACAGGCACCACGAAGCGATACACCACGTTCGTTGATAAACCTGCGGTATATGTTGGTCCAATGAAATAAACGACCTTATCGGTATCAATATGTATTCCATACTGCTTATCATTTCTTGAGGATATCGTATCGAAGTGCGCCTGACTGAATGCGGCAAGCACCTGTTCCACGGCAGCATCCATCGTTTTCTGTGCACGAAAATTATTAAGCGATGCAAGCACAACACCACTGATCATTGCCATAATAGCGACCGCAACAAGAGTTTCGATCAATGTGACACCACGAGAGAATTGAAGTGAGCGTGGCATGATCTTAGACACCATCCATAAGCTTATACATTGGAGTGATCATACCGATAGCAAAGACACCGACACCAAGAGCGATCACCACCATGAGTAGCGGCTCAACGATCTTTGACATATTTTCGGTTGCATTATCGACTTCATCCTCGTAGAAAACAGCGATCTTCTTTAACATATCAGAAAGACCTCCCGTTTCTTCGCCCACTTCCATCATATCTCCAACCATAACGGGATAGATCTCGGGATGCTCCGTGAACACCTTCGAAAGCGGAATTCCCTTCTGTACATTCTCCCCCGCCTGAAGGAGTGTGTCTTTATAGTACACATTTGAAACGACGTCTCTTGTAATGGATATCGCATGCACAATATCGACACCGGCAGAAATAAGAGAGGAGAGTGTGCGTGTCGCGAGTGCGGAATTGAACTCGCGAACTAATTTCCCAAACACAGGAGCGCGGAGGACAAGAAAATCGATGGCACGACTTCCAAATTCAGTTCTTTTGAACCAAATAAATGCACCAACAAAAGTACCGACACCAAGAAGGAAGAGGATCAATTGATGCTGAAGAAAATCACTTACATTAATAATGACCTTCGTAAGCGGAGGCAGCTCTACATCCATTTCTTTGAATGTCGACGAGAGACCTGGTACAACGTAGATCATCATGAGCACGCCGACACCCATCATGACACTGAGCACGATAACGGGATACGTCATTGCGCCTTTTACTTTTTTCTTGATGACGTATGTCTTTTCCATTTGGCCTCCCACCGTATTTAGTGACTCAACCAAACCTCCTGACTCTTCTCCTGCGTGCACCATTGAAATGAAAACTGGAGGAAATACATCTTCAAATTTTCTCATCGCATCAGAAAGCGCCGTTCCTTTATTGATATCATCAATAAGCGAGCGCAATACCTCACGAAACTTTGGATTTTGTGTTTGTTTGTAAAATATCTGAAGTGCACGAGAAATAGGAAGACCGGCCTCGATCATTGTTGCAAGATTGCGTGCAAAAAGGATCTTCTCTCGGAGATCGATCTTCGAGAGGAACGCATTGATCCTATCCATATCAAAACCACCCGCTCCACTTTCTGTTGCAGTAAGAAGTAGCTTCCCTTCAACTTTGATATTCTTCGCGAGTTCAAATTTATCCGCAGCCTCGGCTGTACCTTCGACCTGTGCGCCGGTTGCGAGTAATTGTGCTTTATATTTATACTTGGGCATAACTTACTCCATTATATAGGAATTATCGCGCACAAGAAATAGGATACTTAAATTAAGCAGCGGAGTTTGAGCTGGGGCACAAAACTATTCACTACTTACAACACGGAACACCTCTTCGATTGTGGTCAGCCCCTTCGCTGCTTTAAAGATCCCGTCTTCAAGCATGATGAGCATACCCTCCTTGCGCGCCTGATTCTCAATATTTTCGGCAGACGAATTTGCGACAGCGAGCTCACGTATTGCAGGAGACATCTGCAAAACTTCATGAATACCCACACGACCCTTATACCCCTCTTCGCATTCTTGGGATGGTTTTGGTTTATAGAATGGAACATCCTCCCATGTCGCATTTTTGGGCACAACGTCCTCATCCTTGAGAGCCTTTAATACGAGATCAAGATTTGCCTTTTTACCCAATGCTTCGATCTCAGCCTTAGTTAACGTGTATTTTTCCTTCGAACCACAAAGTCTGCGTACGAGACGCTGACCAATGACCACATTCACTGTTGAAACAATAAGGAATGGCTCGGCACCCATATCAATGAAGCGCGGAAGAGTTCCCGCGGCAGAATTGGTGTGGAGCGTGGAGAGCACCAAGTGTCCAGTGAGTGCGGCATTGATACCCAAAGACGCGGTCTCACCGTCACGGATCTCTCCCACCATGATGATGTCTGGGTCCTGACGCAAGAGCGCGCGCAAACCCATCGAAAAAGTAAGTCCGATCTCGGGCTTCACCTGCGTCTGATTGATACGTGGCATTTGATATTCAACAGGGTCTTCGATCGTTGAAATATTAACATCGGGAGTATTTAAAATATCGAGAAGTGTGTAGAGCGTCGTTGTTTTTCCTGACCCAGTCGGTCCGGTCACCAAAAGCATTCCCACATGCTGATTCATCGCTTTGTGAAGTGCTTCAAGCCCTTGTCCATGAAAACCGCTCGACTCAAGACTAAATCCCCCGGATGATTCACGAAGCAAACGCATGACCGTCTTCTCACCGTTATGCGTTGGGAGTGTCGATACACGAAATGAGACCTTTTCGCTATTGAGTTCGATCTTGAAACGACCGTCCTGTGGCAAACGCTTCTCGTCGAGCTTGAGATTGGAAAGCACCTTAATGCGCGCAACAATACCCGGAGCTGAATCTCTTGGAAGCACCATCGCATCATGTAAGATACCGTCGATACGATAACGTACGAGGAGCTGATTTTCCATCGGCTCAATATGAATATCTGATGCACCCTGAATGACCGCATGATTAAGGAGTGTATCAACGATACGCACCACAGGGAGATCCTCGGCGAGCTTCTTGAGGTCTTTTTCTGATGCAGGATTATCTTCATCCTCAGAAAGCATTTTGATCGTCTGCGCTTCTTGTTGAATGATGTCACCGAATTCTGCCTTGAGCGATTTTTGATACTGGAGCAACACCCCCTTCACAGACTCTTGATCAGTGAGACGAGTCAGAATGCGTGTTCCGACCTTTTTGCGCACGAAATCAATAGCCTCAAGATCATCGACATCAAGCATTGCGACCTCAAGCCCAGAATCAGTCTTTCGAAAAGCAACGATATTATGCTTACGCGCGATCGGCTCAGGAATAAGGGAGAGCACACTAAAGTCGATCTTTTGTCCCTTAAGGTCAATGAATGGAATACCAAGGATATACGCTTGCACACGACGAAGATCATCTGCGGATATCTTCCCCTGTCGCACGAGCACGTCACCGATACTTCCACCTTCTTTTTCTCCCTCTTTTTCGGCAGCAACGATCTCCGCTCGCGTCGCGAGATCTGAATCGAGAATAAATTTTTTTAATTTACTTTCTTGGACAAGCATATGATGAAAAACTATATTTTATTATATGCCTTTTTTGTTTCGTTCGAAAGTGTCTTTATCTATAGACAGACAAAGAAAGACTACGGAACAGGACTCACCTAGAAGGCGCTGTGCTATCCTTTATATATGTCCACCAAAGAGATCATTGGCGCACTTATACTCCTGCTCTTTTTTGCCAGCAGCATTCTTGCAACACAAGAATTCTCAAGTGTCATTGTCGAGTATTTTAACCCTGGTATTCTCGGCATGACAGCATATATTCTTGCGGGCACCCTTGCGACAGTGATTGCTCCCATAAGTACGGTCGCGCTCATTCCGCTTGCAGTAATGATCTGGGGACCAACCACGACCGCGATCATGAGTATTATTGGGTGGACGATAGGGTCAGTCATCGCATTCATGGTCGCACGACGTTTTGGCAAACCACTCCTCGTGCGCTTCGTCGACCTGCGCGACATCGAAAGATACGAGCGTGTACTTGGCGAGAAATATGTTTTTTGGAACATCCTATTCTTACGCATGGTGATACCTGTTGACATCTTAAGCTACGCAATAGGACTTTTTACATCAATTAATATCGGCACATATACACTCACGACGATCATTGGAATTACGCCATTTGCATTCATTTTTTCATACACCGCACACGCACCGTTCTTGTTTCAGGTTGGGGCAGGCATGCTTATCCTTCTCGCAATATATCTGGGCTATCGCAAGGTACATGGTACACAATAAGGGCACTCTTTGGTCCGTATTTTGAGCCATTATATTCTGATTGACGTACCCAAAATAGTTTGATACAGTCTATTAGTACAGAGCGAGTTACCACCACGGTACCTCGCTTCGTTTTTTAAACGATAGAAACACCAATACCATGTTAGACCTTAAAACAATGAAATCCGCCCTCGAACAACTCGAGGACGAGCGTGGAATACCAAAAGAAAAGATACTCGACGCCATCGAGGCTGCACTTGCGGCTGCATACAAAAAAGATTACGGAAAGAAAGGCCAGATCGTCCGTGCGAAGCTCGACTTCGACACGGGAAAGACCGACTTCGTTCAGGTGAAGATCGTTGTTGATGACACGATGGTGCGCATGCCGATCGAAGGAGAAGAGGAGGAGGAAGAGTCTTCACGTGCAGTGAACCCTGAACCACTCCCACTTCCTGAGCAAAGCGAAGATGGAGTCGACCAGCGCATCCGTTTCAACCCAGAACACCACATTATGATCGAAGACGCACGTCTCATTAAGAAGGGTTGCGAACTTGGTGATGAACTTATTTTTGCACTTGAGGCAAAGGATGATTACGGACGTATCGCTGCGCAGACTGCAAAGCAAGTGATCATCCAGAAGATCCGTGAAGCAGAGAAGAGCTCGGTACTCGATGAATTCGCCCAGCGCGGAGAAGAGATCGTTACGGGTGTCGTACAGCGTATTGAGCGCGGAAATATTTTTATCGATCTTGGGCGTGCGACAGGACTCCTTTCATACGAAGACCAGATTCCCGGAGAACGTTATCGCACCGGAGAGCGCTTGCGCAGTTACCTCTATTCCGTCGAAGAATCACCTCGAGGGATCAATCTCCGCCTTTCACGAGCACATCCAAACTTCATCCGAGCACTCTTTGCACTCGAAGCTCCTGAAGTGCAAAATGGTGTCGTAGAATTAAAAGAGATCGCTCGCGAAGCAGGTTCACGCACAAAAATAGCAGTACATTCAAACGATGAGCATGTTGATCCTGTCGGTTCATGTGTCGGACAGCGTGGCGTTCGCGTTGCGACCGTCATCTCTGAACTCGCAGGAGAAAAGATCGACGTCATCGAATGGTCAGCTGATGCAGAGAAATTCATTGCGGACGCACTCTCTCCCGCAAAAGTACGCAGTGTCATCGTCAATCAAGAAGAGCGCCAAGCAACAATTGAAGTTCCTGCCGATCAACTCTCACTCGCGATCGGCCGTGGAGGACAAAATGTTCGCCTCGCAGCAAAACTCACAGGATACCGCATCGACATCAAATCAATAGACGGTGAAGGGTTCGGAACAGAAGAAAACACCGTGCTTACACCAGAAATGACAGAGACCCCGGAAGAAGAAGTTGCGGAATTCATTGGATCAGCTTCTATCGGGGTGCCAAGTGAGGAAGTTACCGAACAAGAAGAAGTTGCGGAAGATAATTCCGTTATCGAAGCAAATACAAATTCTGAAAAAGAATAGATCGATCTTACTACAAACTCATTTACACGGAATAATTTCGTAAACACCTATGAACCTTTGGCATGATATACCTTATGGAGACAAGGATGGACTCAACGTTATCGTCGAGATCCCAAAGCTCTCACGCGTTAAATACGAGCTCGACAAAGATACGGGACTCATCAAATATGATCGCGTCCTATATTCTCCAATGCACTATCCAGCAAATTACGGATTTGTACCCCAAACACTCTGGGAAGATGGGGACCCGCTCGACGTACTCGTACTTGGAGACGAGCCACTTGTCCCGGGATGTATCGTCGAAGCACGTCCCATAGGAATACTTGATATGATCGACGGAGGAGAAGGAGACGCAAAAGTACTCGCAGTTCCAACAAGTGACCCAAGATGGAAGTCGACGAAAGACATTAGCGACCTCGAACCGCATCTCCTCGAAGAGATCAAACACTTCTTCACAGTTTACAAAGACCTCCAAATGAAGAAAGTTGAAGTAGGTGACTGGAAAGGAAAAGAGGAGGCAATAAAAGCAGTAGAACAGTCCATTGAACTCTACCAGAAGGAATACAAGAAATAATAGAGACAACACAACAAAACCGATGCTTCCACAAAGGGCATCGGTTTTGTTATACTAATAAGGTTATTCGTTGGAATGCATCTTTAATAAAAAATATTTTATAAACCATTTTATGAACACTGTTTCAAAACCTCTCGCCATACTCATCGGCACAATGTTATTCATCCCAGCAAGCGCACTCGCTGAAGAAGTCTCAGTCACCACCACAAGTGTGGACTCTGAACCAACAACAGTTGATGTTCCCGCACCAACAAAACCCCTTCCACCCAAACCACTCTTAAGGGGTGCAACGACAACGGGTGCAAGAATATTGCCCCCAGGCACACCACTTCGCATAATGGCATCAGGAACACAACCTCTTCCTAAGGCGATCGAGGCTCGTATACAGAATCGCGAAGAAATGCGTGACTGTGTGAGCGGAGGAAGTACGACCGACTGCGCAGGTGCGGCAATGCAGAATCGCGAAGAACGACAAGCAGAAGCACGTGAACGCATGGAGGAAAAGCGCTCCGAAATACTTAAGCGCATGTCAGAGCAAATGTTCAAGCGTATGGAAGCAGCGATAGAGCGTCTTTCAAAATTAAGTGACCGCACCCAGTCTCGCATCGAAAAACTCAAGGAGCAAGGAGTTGACACGACGAAATCAGAAGAACTCATGAAGACAACTCGCACAAAGATCTCCGAAGCAAAAGCTGCTGTTGAAGCTGCAAAGCAAGAAGTCGGAGAAGCAGCATCGATCGCAGACGCTTCGGCATCAAGCACAAAACCTGTTGATGCCGGAAAGCCTGTTCGTGAGAATCTTGAAAAAGCTCGTGTTGCAATAACTGCGGCACATAAAGCGCTCGTAAGTGCGATCGAATCACTCAAAGCATCTTCTGCGCTACGCGCAAAGCAGGCTCCCGCAACAAGCACTGAAGCAACGACCGGACTTTAATCACATCTTGAAATAACATAAATCTATGGAACCAGAGCAAAACACACCAACACCAGAGAATGCATTTCCACCAGCAGTGGAAGAGGGCAACAAGAACACACTCATTATTGGAGGAGTTGCCGTAGTGCTTATTCTTGCAGGACTTGGATGGTACATGATGCAGAGCGTGAACATCACTCCATCAGAAGAACCAGCTATTCCCGCACCCGAAGCAGTAATGCCGATAGAGCAGGCTCCCGCAACAACGGGCACTGAAGCGGCTGTTGCCCCAGATGCTGCAACAACGGCACTTTCTACTCAAGGAACTTCAGATGAATTGACCGCCATTGAAGCAGATCTCAAGGCGACCGACCTTACCTCACTCGAGGATATCAATAAGATCTAGTCGACTCTTCATGTTCTCACAAAAACACGGCGCCAAAGCGCCGTGTTTTTGCTTGCGAAAAAGAGTAAACGCGGTTATGATTGCCACTCATATGGAACAATCAACAACATACAAGGTCAACATAACAAAATTACCTAACTCACAGGTAGAGATCAAGGCAACAATTCCCGCAGAAGAATTTGATGGAGCACGAAATGAGGCGATCAAACACATTGGTGCAGATATCGAATTGCCAGGCTTCCGTAAGGGACATGTTCCGGAAAAAATGCTTATCCAAAAGATCGGTGAAGTTGCCATCCTTGAGGAAATGGCTGAAATTGTCATCGGCAAAACATACCCTAAAATTATCGCTCAAGAAAAACTTGACGTACTTGGACGTCCGACAGTTACGATCCAAAAGATCGCCCTTGGGAATCCACTTGAATTTACGATCGTTTCCGCAATCTTTCCCGAGATCACGCTCGCTGACTACAAAAAGATCGCGGCAAAAGAAATGAGCAAAAAAGAAACTATTGAGGTTTCAGAAGAAGATATGGCAAAGACCCTAGAGCAGATACAGCGCATGCGTGCGACGAACGATGCGAAGAAAGAAGGCAAAGAACCGACAGAGGATGCGGAGCTCCCAACCCTTGATGACGAGTATGTAAAAACACTTGGTGACTTCACCAGCGTAGAAGACTTTAAAGCAAAACTGAAAGAGAATATTCAAAAGGAGAAAGAACGTGAATCACAAGATAAAAAGCGCGTTACAATAATGGAGGCGATAGCAGAAGATTCAACGATCGAACTCCCCGAGATCATCGTCGAGCAAGAGCTCGCACGAATGGAAGACGAATTTTCTCATGACATTACTCGCATGGGTATGACATTTGATGACTACCTCAAGGCAATAAAGAAGACGCGCGAGGATATGGTCAAGGACTGGCGCCCCGATGCAGAAAAGAGAGCAAAGACACAACTCATTACGGCAAAGATAGCAGAGCTGGAAAATCTCTCCCCCGATGAGGAGGCAATGAAAAAAGAATCTGCGATACTAAAACAGCATTACCCTGATGCCCCAGAAGATCGCGTGCAAGGCTTCGTACACATGATCCTCACAAATCAAAAGGTCTTCGCATTCCTTGAATCACAGAAATAATAAATAAAAAAAACACCAGCCAAGGAGTGGTGTTTTTTATTTCCATACGAATCTGGAGTAAGTGATGGCGCGTAGTTTGGTTCGGTGATACGAAACGAGTAGTGTGTCGCACGCATGAGATCACACCCAAAACAGATCAGAGCATGATTCTGCGATCGTTTCATATAAAGAAAGAGCAAGCATTTGCTTTACGCTTTCATGCTCGATTAAATACTCCTCATCATTTTTTCCGTCGTGGATCACCGTTTCAAGTTCAATAAACAGACCGAGGTCGACAACGGTATCGAGATGGATCCTTGTATTTTTATATACATAGAGATCTCGCGTCTTTTTTACGACTCTTTTTACGCCATAAAGAAGATCGAGCACCCACATCATTGCCGTAATAAATCTCTGGGGAATAATGATTCGATAGTATCTTGACTCCCTTGTCCCATCTTGCAAACTTCTTACATAGAAGATCAGCTCACTCATAATCTTTTCTTGGCGTATTTTTAGCCTTTTTTCTCCGAGTAAATAATAGGTGTCGACTTGTTCTAACCTATCTTTGTATTGAGCGAACTGAAGGCGATCCTTTATCTCATCAAGATGCCCGACCCGTACTTTGATCTCAAGATTTCTCATTGGAGTGGTGATGACGTCATGGAGCATTATACTCCATCATCGACAGAAATAAATTTTACGATACACTCAACAACATGAAACGCCCACTCATTGTAACGACATGCAGTAATGATGCTGAGCGATATTTTCTTCGCAGGGAATGTGTCACCGCACTCGAACAAGCAGGAGGCACGCCTCTCATCATTGCCGCATCAAATACCCCATCGATACAAGAGATCTGCGGAATAATGGAGGGACTCTATCTTACGGGAGGAGATGATATCCATCCGAGTTTTTACGGAGAAGCAATCGCTCCACACTATGTAGGGACACTTGATATGTCGCGCGATCAACTCGAAAGAGAACTCGTTATCTATGCGGTTGAGCATCATATCCCCATCTTCGGAATATGCCGTGGAATGCAAGCACTCAATGTATTTCTTGGTGGCGCACTCTATCAGGATATTGCATGCGAACAAAAAAAGGCCATTGAACACCGACTGACCTGCGCCGACCGCGCATTTCTTGCCCACCCGATTAAGGTCAAAGAAGGTACGCGTATTTCAAACATCATGGGTGGAAGAGATTTCATGGTCAACAGTATCCACCATCAGGGAGTCAAAGAACTGGGGAAAGACCTCATCGCGACCGCAACATCACCTGATGGACTCATCGAAGCGATAGAGCTCCCTGATCACCCCTTCACCATTGGAGTAGAATGGCACCCCGAAGAGCTCAAAGATGACGCATCTCGCCAACTTTTCATTGAATTTGTGAACGCGGCGAAAGCACCGAAAGAAGTATAGGATACAAAAAGACATAATTGTCAAACAAGTGTGTCCATGCTATACTCGTCCTGTTATAGAATAATTTTCCACCATGAGTTTCTTAATTCCTACCGTCATCGAAAAAACAAGTATGGGCGAACGCGCTTATGATATTTACTCACGTCTTCTCAAGGAGCGCATCGTATTTTTAAGCGGTCCGATTGATGACGATACGGCAAATATCATCATCGCACAGCTACTTTTCCTTGAATCAGAAGACCCAAAGAAGGATATCAAGCTCTACGTACACTCCCCTGGTGGTTCAGTCTCAGCGGGACTCGCCATCTACGACACCATGAATCACATCAAGCCGGACGTTGCGACGATCTGTGTTGGCATGGCGGCAAGCATGGCGGCAGTGATCCTTTCTTCGGGAGCAAAAGGAAAACGTTTTGCACTTCCCAATGCAGAAGTGATGATCCACCAAGTAATGGGTGGAGCAGAGGGCCAAGCGTCCGATATTGCCATCTCCGCAAAACACATTCTACGCACAAAGGAAACGTTGAACAAAATACTTTCCAAAAATACTGGAAAGCCTGTCACGCAAGTTGAAAAAGACTCTGATCGTGACAACTACATGACGGCTGATGAAGCAAAAAAATACGGACTCATCGATGATGTCCTTAAACCAAAAAATCGATAAATAGCAGAAAAAAACGGAGACAAATGTCTCCGTTTTGCTTCACCAATTCGCCACTTGGGCCTGCTCGATAATCCTAGTAATACCAACACTTGGGATATCGGCGATCATTGTGGAGTAATATATTTTAACGAGTGGCATCTCTTTGGACTCATCACTATCAAGATGGAGCTCCTCGAGGAGCTCCCTAATCGTCATATGGGACGGGAATTCTCTGTAAAAATATCCCGACGGCGCGAGTCCATGAGCAATTCTCTGTTTTTCTTGCGCGGGAAAAATAAATCGCCAAAAGAATCTTTCTCGCCATGTCCACGGAGTACAAAGAACAAAGACTCCTTTCAAAACAAACAAGATCACATTGATCGGAAAAATTGGAGATATTCCACCACCCCCGCTCGCAAATCCCGAATCATGAGGCACGAGCACACAGACTATCTGAGTATTTTTCACCTCGACACCCAAAACAAGATTCTTCATACGCACAACGCCTCTCTTTTATTGAAAGATATTTCCAACTATCGTTTTACAGGTTCGTGTCTTTTTGTCAAAAAGCGTTGCGCACCACGAATCACTCCCTCCTATGTAAAACGAGTCCATTCAAACCTTCCGGTACCCGCAATTAGACACCATCTTTGAAGTCTGGTACAGTGAAAATGTTCGGCGTATACCTTAATTGTCTTAAAACGCTAACATTTGAAAGACTTTGTTATTTATCAACGTAAATTCAAACCTTCTTTGCTTGATTCATCCCGTATGCGTGCGTACCTTATTTCACAAAAAGCCGTTCTCGCGATTGTTTTTTATCAAAAAAACGACTCTTTTTTGATGTAACACCCAGTTTCATCCTGATTTAATACCGTATTTTCCAGAACACGCACACTCGAGCTTCTCAAGTAAGCTGGTTTTCTTATACACGTATGGACATCATAATGGTTATTGCAGTTGGTGTCGGTGGAGGCGTATTCGGCTTGATCGCTGGATATGTCATCCGCATCGCACAAACAGCAGGAAAAAAAGGCTCGGCTGAGCTTGAGGCAAAACAGATACTGCTCTCAGCAAAAGAAGAGGCTCAGAAAATAATTCAGGAAGGGGAAAGGAAATCCGAAAAACAAACGGAGGAACTTCGTAGTGTCGAAAAAGAAAAGGAGCGTGAATGGAAAAAGACTGAAGAACGCCTTGTAAAGAAAGAAGAAACCCTTGATCGCAGACAAGAAGATATCGATAAGGAAATATCGACCATTAAAGAAAAAGCAGAGGAAATAAAGACCATTAAAGTAGAGATCGAGGAGAGAAAACGTGTTGTTGAAAAAGAACTTGAGCATATTGCGGGACTCACCGAAGAAGAAGCGAAGCAGCGATTGATCCAAAAGATCGAAGAGCGATTTGAAGAAGACTTCCGCGTGCGCCTACAAAAACTTGAACGTGAGGGAGTGGAGCGTCTCGATCGACGCGCAAAGGATATTCTCTCAACATCGATCCAGCGTCTCGCCGCCTCAACCGCAGGGGATATCATGACCACGGCGGTCAATATTCCAAATGACGAAGTAAAGGGAAAGATCATCGGAAAAGAAGGGCGAAACATTCGCAGTTTTGAACGCGTTGCCGGCGTTGAGCTTATCGTCGACGACACCCCTGGTACGATCGTTATTTCTGCATTTGACCCAGTGCGCAGACAAATCGCCCGCGTCGCACTCGAAAACCTTATCCTTGATGGACGTATCCAGCCATCAAAGATCGAAGAGATCTGCGAAAAAGCAAAGGAAGATATCAATAAGATCATCAAAGAAAAAGGCGAGCAGGCTGTCTATGAATGTGGCGTCTTCAATCTTGATCCACGCATCATCTCGATCCTTGGACGCCTCTACTTCCGAACAAGCTTTGGACAGAACGTACTTCAACATTCGATCGAGATGTCATACATTGCAGGAATGCTTGCAGAAGAACTCGGCGGGGATGTGCAAATAGCGAAAGCAGGAGCACTTCTTCACGACATCGGAAAAGCGCTCGATCATGAAGTGCAGGGAACACACGTTGAGATTGGTCGTCGCATCCTCCAGAAATTTGGCGCAGATGAGCGTATTATCAAGGCAATGCAGTCACACCACGAGGAGTATCCTTACGAAACCCTTGAGTCGATCATCGTGCAGACCGCCGATGCAATATCGGGAGGACGCCCAGGGGCACGTCGCGAATCAGTAGAGAACTATATTAAGAAACTCGAAGATCTCGAAAAGATCGCAACATCAAAACCGGGAGTCGAGAAAGCGTTTGCGCTCGCCGCAGGAAGAGAGATCCGTGTTTTTGTCACACCACAAGCGATCGGGGACCTAGAGGCGCACGCACTTGCTCGCGATATTGCAATTCAAATTGAACAAGAATTAAAGTATCCGGGAGAAATAAAGATCACCGTTATCAGAGAAACGAGATGTATTGAATACGCGAGATAAAGAAAAAACCGCTCAATTGAGCGGTTTTTTAGTCTCATCTTCTCCTTACTCTTTTATTGTAAGTCATAAATTCCACAGAGCTCCATAACAACCCTCAGTAAAGATGAAATGATAGCAAGATGCTCGATGCCACATCTATCCCCATACAGTACAAAGCACCAATAAGCCGAAATTATTTTGGGATAAAATAATTGCTCTGTCAAAATTTTGACATATTTCACGTTATACACTGAAACAAAATGGCTCTGTTGCGCGAAAATTTCACTACTATATAATGATTTTAGAGGTTGAATACCTCTGCATGCAGAGTTGTTTGCGTAGCAAGCGACTACTATTATTAGCATTCTGCTAACCCAAAATACGATGAACAAGCAGACAATTGTTGAAGCAGTCCACGAAAAACTCGGTGGCACGAAAGTTGCTGCAGAGCAGGCTGTTGAGACGATGATCGAAACGATCACCACTGGACTCAAGAAAGGTGATGAGGTATCGATCGCCGGACTCGGCATTTTTTCGGTAAAGACTCGTGCTGCACGCACTGCGCGCAATCCGCGCACAGGCGAGGCCATCCAGGTCGCAGCTATGCGTGTTCCTAAGTTCCGCCCCGCAAAGGCACTTAAGGACGCGGTCAAGTAGTCCTCGGTTCATCAAACATACAACTAAAAGACCCGCCTCACGGCGGGTTTTTTAGTTCTTATTTTATACCCATCTTGTGGATACTTTCGCTTTCCTGTTAATACGTTATAGTTTTAGTATGTCAAAAAATCACAATGAACAACCTGCGTACTCTCGTGAATACTACGAACAAAAGCAAGACGAACTTGCCGCATTCGATGAAGAGGCAGGTCAACGCGCAACAGAAATACATGCTCAGTACGAAGAGAAGCTCGATGTTTACAAAGAACTAAGAGAAGAAGATGCGGGGGGCGCACTAAACGACCCCGAACTTATCGAGGAGGAAAAAACACTCATCCAAGAGCGAGAGGGGAAGCGCGCAGAAATTCTTGGACCGATCAATAAAAATATTGCGCATGCAAAAGCAGAGCTGACAAATTTATATGTAAAAGCATGGAATGAAGCATCTCGAGAAGAAGCAAGACGTGAACACATAAAAGCACTTACTGAAGTAAAAAAGATCCACCAACATATCACGGAAACATCTCAACTCATTGAAACATCTTACGGCCGACTTCAAAGTATGATCAGGGAAGCAAGCTGTATCGCAGTTGAACTTGAAGAAATGCTCAGTGATCCACATTATACAAGCGACGAGGATGAAGATCACATCAAAGAGCTTGCTCAATCACTCGTTGAAATAGAACAGCTTATCGAAGAAGAGGCTTATCGTCTGAGAGGACATAGGCGGGGCGAAAGCAAGGATGATCTGAATTAACGAAAGCAACTTGCCCGCACAGCGTATCTCGGAAATGGAAATCAAAATATTTCGACTTTCTACACATGTGTAAATACTTAGTGCGGGTAAGCAACTTGCCCGCACGTCGTCACTCAAAAAAGAAAGACCCCAAAGAGGGGTCTTTCTTTTTGTTCGTTCCTAGTGCGGGTAGGGAGAATC
>Ga0208373_1003004_pt1 | contig 17319 bp, 28 predicted proteins | sample RifOxyC2_FD_184036 | JGI IMG/M metagenome (GOLD analysis project Ga0208373, IMG submission 184036) | Soil microbial communities from Rifle, Colorado - Rifle Oxygen_injection C2 (SPAdes) | ecosystem: Environmental > Terrestrial > Deep subsurface > Rock core/Sediment | place: Rifle, Colorado...
CAGGACGAAAATGACGCTGGTGCAGCTCGCGGATGCGGGTCAGAAGCGCCGGCGTAAGGTCGCCCATGAAGCGGGGATCCTCCAGGTTGAGAAAGAGGATGTCGCTCTGGGGCACACCGTCAGCCAGCAGACCCCGGACGGCATTGCGCAGGATGGTGGACTTGCCGCACCGCCGCACCCCCTGAAGCACGACGATCTCCCCTGTTGCACTCAGGGCGCGCAGCCGATTTTCGTAGAACGGCCGCGGCGTCGTCTCCGGTTCTGGGCGGTTCCAGTCGTTCCAGTCGGCCAGCGCCTGAAGGATTTCGTTATCCGATATGCTCAAATCGGTTCTCATGATGACTGATAATTACGCCATTCCGGTTTACATGTCAATCGAAATTACCATTTCCCCGGCAAAACACCCGTGAAGGGCAAAATAATAGGGCGCTGTCCCTATTTATTCAAACGAGTGGATGTTGACACCGAGCGTCTTCAGCTTAGCGGCGAATTTTTGGTCGAAAGTCACCACCATCGCTCCGCTTCTGGTCTTACCGACCGCAGCAATAAGGGCGTCACCGAAATCGGGGATCGGGTCGGGCCACCATGACAGGGTTGTATTAAAATCCACTTCCTGAATAACTTCAATGCCCGGCATTTCGATAAGATCCTTAATCATCCTGCCGATCTCATCTTTGGGAACATGGTAGATTCTGTCCAGCACATAAATGAACTCGGTCAAAACATGCTGATGGCAGAAGATCACCGCCTTCACATGCGCCGCCGCTTCGAACAGCGGGGCAATCTTCTGCTGCTGTTCGAGGTTCCGATCGGTAACGAAGGAAATCAGGGCATTTGTGTCAATGATGTATCGAATCACCGATATTTCTCCAGGCGAAGATTCCGGGCATTGTCAATGTCGGCGGCAATGTCACCCTCCCCGGTTTTTACGGCATTCCGGTACTTCAGGAAATTCTGTTTGGCGAGATAGAGGGTGACCTTACCCTTTTCCAGTTTCCATTCCAGAGCATCTTTTACAGAAAGGCCAAGATTCTCGCGAATGGCTTTGGGAATAGTTGTCTGATATTTGGATGTAATGAGAGATTGCATATCGTTGTCCTCCGCGTGTGATTCCTTACGAATATAGAATAATGTAAGGAGTCATGCGTGTCAAGCAAAACTTCTATACGATTGTCCCGGTTCGTTTAATTTTCCAATTCCTCGCGTTGGATCGTCAGGGTGTATGTCCCGCAGCCGGCCTCCGGCTTTTCCGGGCCACAGACACATTCCGTTGGGGAAAATAGAACCGTCCCCATTTATTCCTGCAATATTACGGGAGATGGGAAAGCAAGGCGGCGGCGGGAGCCACTAAGAGCGGCATAATTAGGGACAGAGCCCCTATTAAATTCAAACCCTCTTTCCGATTTTCCCGGCAAAACACCTGTGAAGGGCCAAACAATAGGGCTCTGTCCCCCGCTGTCCCTATTTATTTTCGGTTGACAATAGCATGCGTTCGTATTACACTAACCACATGAAGCTACCGGACTTTGAATGGGATGACTTAAAGAATGCACAAAACACTGAAAAACACGGAGTTTCTTTTTATGAAGCCCAATACGCCTTTGCCGATCCTCAGCGTGTTATCATTGAGGACTTGGATCACGGCGGGGCTGAAGATCGTTTTTTCTGCTTAGGCAAGGTAACGGGCGGCGTCATGACGGTCCGCTTTACCGATAGAGAAGGCAGAATCCGGATCATTGGAGCCGGTTACTGGAGAAAGGGGAAGAAGATTTATGACAAAGAAAATCATATACACGGATGAACCCATGAAAACAGGAAAGATCGTGAAAGACTTCCTGCCTGGACCGGAAGGTTTATCATTTCGCAAGGAACGAGTCTTGACATTGCGCCTCGATGAACCAACCATTGCTGAACTGAAAGAAGTTGCGGATCAAAAAGGCCTTGGTATGTCCACACTCGTCAGAATGTGGGTAAGGGAGAGGCTTGCCGGTAACGCCTCAATGTAAAATTAACGGGCGCTGTCCCTATTTGTTTCAGGTAGCGGGCATAGTCATCCGCCTCCCCGAAAACCGTCTGGCGGTAATTGCCCCGCTGGGTGACGTGGTGGGGGTATCCTACCGCTATGGCGCGCGACATTCTCGGCATAATTGCGACCTCAAAACAATAGGGCTCTGTCCCTAATTAGTCCAATGCGGTGAAGAATAAATAAGGCGCTGTCCCTCGTATAATGCGATTTTCCCCGCAAAACACCTGCGAAGGGACAAACAATAGGGGCTCTGTCCCTATTTAACACCTATTTAACATTTAACCCTAATTCCCTGAAAAGGTGGGCGGCTGCTCCCGATTATTTCAATGGATTTTCAATCACGATGCCCTCGATTATCTGTCCGTGGTTCAGGTCTTCCGTGATTATTTTCTGCGCTTGCAGCCGCAGGGCGGCGGCAACAATCATTGCATCCCAAAAAGACAGACTGTTCTTTTCTGCGATTTCAGAAGCCCGGATCGTCATCTCCGGATCATTGATCTGTACGGACCAGGCGAGGTAATTCCGGATGATTTCCCGCGCTTCATCGGGCTTTAACGGATTCTTGATTTTGCGGGTGACGGTTACATAAAACTCCTGAAGGACCTGTGTGCTGATAACCCCCGTTTCCGCCTCCCAGAGGCTTTCAATGATGGCGGCGGCTTTGGCGTGGCGGTCACCGGCGCTCAAGTCGTGGGCATAAACGAGGATATTGGTATCAACAAATATTCTATCGCTCATGAAGCTCATCCCTGGAAGGGTAGCGATCCATGCCGGAGTGAAAGCCCGTCGTCATCGCGGCGATGGCCTTCTGTTTCGCCATGTCGTATTGCCTCACGTTCCGGATGATTTTTTCCAGTTCCAGGCGCAACATCCGATTCAGCGACGTCCCTTGCTGTGCGGCAATCACCTTGCCTGTCTGGATCAGTTCCTTGTCGAGACTGATGGTGATATTTTGCTTCAAAGTAAACCTCCTTATTGAGACCAGGTCTCTTATTACACGTTATTCACGTGTAGCATGGCAGGAAGGGAAAAATCAACCGGAAATCTGAAATGAACGGCATGCCCCCCGAATTAGGGGCTCTGTCCCTATTTATCCAAAGAGAAGAATGGGGGGCAGGTCTTTAAATTAAATAAATAGGGGCTCTGTCCCTAATTGGATAAGCATAATCGTCACTCTTTAAAATAATAGGGCGCTGTCCCTCGTGAAGGGCAAAACAATAGGGCGCTGTCCCTATTTAATCCACTGTCCATCCCAAAGTGTACACATATTTTGTTTATCGTTTACAGCAAATCAAATGGTCCGTCAAGCACTGGGAATAAATAGGGCTCTGTCCCTAATTGTTGTCCCTATCCAAAAGCCATTTCCAGATGGGAATTACTTCTATTCCATTCTCGATGGCGGCTTCGTCATCCCATGTTACTATCGTGCCGGTGGAGAGGGAAAGTTCATCCATAGCGCTTTTCAATCCCCGGAGTTCTCGTTCGAAGGTCTTTTTATCCGACATCTCCCAGCATGCCTGGATCAGTTGCGTCTCGCCCGAAATTCTGTGCCGCGCAAGGAAATCAGCTTCATACCCGTCTTTTGTAGTGACATATTCCACATCATACCCCCCGCGACGCAGGTGCATAAATACCATTGTTTCCAGCAACTGGCCGTAATTATATGAATTACGAAAGGTCATGGCGTTCAAAAGTCCGGTGTCGATCGTGTAGATTTTCGCCGGATTGATCAGCCTTGATTTTTCCGAACGGCTGTGAATGGGAACTTTGTAAAACAAAAAAGCATCCGTCAAATGATCAAGATATTCATACAGACTGTTCTTGGTACATTTGATCGCCATGCTCTGCATCGTATTGAAGAATTTGTTGACGCTGAACTGCCCGCCGGCAGAGTTCATAATATGGCGGACAAGATGCTTGAGCACAAGAATGTTACTGACCTTATGGCGCTCGACAATATCTTTCAGCAGTACGGAATCGATATACCCCTGCAATACTTCAATGCGAAGATTGCGCTCCAGCTTCTGTACTTCCGGGAAGCCGCCCACTTCAAGATAATCTTTCGCTGCCTTGCGCAATATGGAGGCCGTGTTTGCGCCAAACGTTTTTGGGCTGCCGGAAAAAAGCCCGTGATATTTCAAAAATTCCTCAAAGCTGAAGGGGAATATTTCTATGGTGAGAGATCGCCCCCGTAAACTGGTGGCTATTTCCGAGCCAAGTAACTTCGAAGATGAGCCGGTAATGAAAATTTGAATATTTTCCGTATCCAGCAGGCGCCTGATGAACATTTCCCATTGATCAATTCGCTGAATCTCATCAAAGAAAAAATAACACCGGCCATTGCGATGTTCTGGATATTTCCCGAAATAGACATCAAGAATTTCCTGAAAATGATTAACGGTAAACTCCAGCAACCGATCATCTTCAAAGTTAAGATAGAGGATCTCCTCTTTTTTTATTCCCGCGGCAATCAGTTCTTTTATTTTCTGATAACAAAACCAGGTCTTACCCGCTCGCCTCATACCGATAACGACATCCGCCTTGCCCCTAACCTCAGAAAATTCCTTATTCCGGGTTACCAGCTCAGGCAAGTTCCGTTCATGGAAATCATCAATAAGTTGCGATATTACATTTTTCATGATGTCATACTATCTCTTTTTTAGAGACAAATCAATAAAATATTATCTTTATTTTAGAGATTGGTAAATTACACTTATGCCTATTTATCCGTATTTAATTAAACCATATCCCTAATCTGAAGATTCACGCCCAGCGCTCTGACTACTTTCATCACCGTTTCATAGCGCGGCTTCGCGCCTGGCGAGAGCGCCTTGTAGAGGCTTTCGCGCCCCAAACCGGAATCCTTTGCCAACTGTGTCATACCACGAGCACGGGCCACCGCCTTCACCGCCGCAAGAAATACGTCTGAATCAGGGTCTTCCAGCGCTGCAGTCAAATAGGCGGCAATGGTCACTTCATTATCGAGGTAATCAGCAACGTCAAATGGTGTAAAATTGGTCATGAAATTACTCCTTGGACAAGGTACTCGCCATTGCAATGGCATGTTTGATGTCCCGTTTTTGTGTGGTTTTATCGCCTCCCAACAGCAGTAGGTAAACCACAGTGGTTTTGATAACCTAAAATTGACCAGCAAAAGGGGGTAGTGATCACCGAAAATTGACCACCCGGAGCCGTTGTCTTCCTGCTAAAATGGTTTGGGATTTATCAACCATTGAGGGAGGAGAAGGAGTGCTCAAAATGGATCAGTATGAGATGATAAGGACGGGCTGTCTCGGACCGGTGATCAGGACGATTTTTCTTTTAAGATCTTTCTGAATGTATTCTTCGAGGTATCTCTTCATGGCGGCCATTCTATCCACCATTCCAGCACGCTGCGACAGCACTCATTAATAGGGACAGAGCCCCTATTAATGCAGACTTCTTGGCGATTTTCCCCGCAAAACACCTGTGAAGGGCCAAACAATAGGGCTCTGTCCCTAATTTCAGAGCATGACCCGCCTGAAAAGTGACATGGATGGTTTATTCCGGGTTGGTTACAGAGATTGGGGGAGAGAAAATAGGGCTCTGTCCGTCATTGTTAGATGGCGAGGTGAAAAGTATGCTCAACTTTACAAAACGCCTTTTCGACGCCCTTGACACTATTTTCTGTTTCAATCAAGGGAAACGCCCCGTCAAGAAATTCCAACTCACATCCTTCAGGAATTTCCTCAACCATCTCAGGGTGATCCGTCAAGTACCTCAAAAAATCGAAGACCAGCGAGATATTCTTTCTGACAACCTCTTCTTGTCTCATTGTTTCATCCTCCTTCGGTACCTCTCCCGATACCATTTCCACCTGTCCATGATATCCTGTTCCGCATAAATCAAGGCAGTCTTTAAATCAGGAATATTCAATGGTTGTTTCTCTTTTTTATCGCCAGGGAGCATAACGTTCCTGTGCAAAAAGCCATGCGAGCAATCATACCTTACTATTGGATGCCATACACCGCTAAATCTGGCCTCATATTGAACAACTATGTCAACAACCTGCCCCTTTTCCGTATCTATTTTTAACCTGAGTCTGTCATCGCCGGATTGACTTATTATCTTCGTAAATTCTTTTTTAACCATGCTCTTCAATAGCGTAACCAAATAAAAAACTCAACCATAAAGAAATGATCACCCATGATTTGCTCAGGTAGAAATCATGTAATTTCCGACATTTTTAATTTCCGACATTTTTATAGGGCTCTGTCCCTCTTTATCCCGAAATCGTGATGATGGTTCTCGTTCCCTTCATATCGTTGCCTCACCGTAAATTATTTTCATCGTCCTTGATTGCGAAAAGACTCTATCAGCACATGTGATATATGAATGTATATCACAAATCTTTTGTCTCCCCCGGCAAATTAGGGACAGAGCCCCTATTTATAAAAATGATAAGAAATCTGCAGCGTTTATAATTTTTATTCCTTCATATTCCTTCAATTTCAACAAATGTTTATCCCCCCGAAACAATATAATCCGCACCGCACGATACGGCACATTCAATAAATTTGTCGTCATCCGGGTCATCATTAATCGCCTTGATTCTCTTAGTGATTTTAATAGGGGTTGTGAAAGTAGAAAAATCAAGAATAATATGTACCGCTTCGTCTGCATCAAGCTTAAATTTCAATCTGAGTTTTTCATCAATTTCCTTTTCTATTTCTGCTGAACTGAAAACCCATATGTATCCGCTGCGGCCCAACTCTACCGTGGAGACGGATCAGCTCCTCGGCGATGTGCACGATCTTCACGGGCTCGCCCATATCCAGCACGAAGACCTCCCCGCCCTGCCCCAGGGTGGAAGCCTGCAAAACGAGGGAGACCGCCTCCGGGATCGTCATGAAGTAGCGCTTCATCTCCGGATCGGTCACCGTGAGCGGCCCGGCCGTGCTTCAACTGCTCCAGAAACAGCGGCAGGACGCTGCCCCGGCTGCCCAGCACGTTGCCGAACCGCACGGACATGAACCGCGTAGCGGGGCACGAAGACTCCGGCAGGTCCTGGATTCCCGCCTGCGCGGGAATGACAGGGGGGGCGGGAATGACCGGGGGGGCGGGAATGACCGGGGGGGCGTGGGAACCGGGGACAGATTTCAAATCTGTCCCCGTCTGTTCGTTAATTAATAGGGCTCTGTCCCTATTTACTGTGTGAAGGGCCAAACAATAGGGCTCTGTCCCTATTTAACCTTGCCTATATTCCACGGGGTCTGGAAATCAATTTGGCAGTTGTCGATCGTCAGCGTGGTTTCCAGAGAACGATTCAGGATCACGAATTTTTCCGGGTGGTAGGCGTCGATAAAGCTGCGGCCCGAGCGACTTAAGCCCGGCCGATCCAGATCGGCGGCTTTGACTTCCATGGCCACGATTTTCGCCGCCTCTTCGATCACGAAATCCACCTCGCCCCCGGCCTTGCTTCTCCAGAAATGGATGGCCGAAGTCAGCGGCAGACGTTTGTAAAGCTCTGAAAACGCCCAGTTTTCCATTAGGGCGCCTTTGTCGGTTCGCAGGGAAATATCGTCAGAGAAGGCATTCAGTAACTGATTGCGTATCCCGTTGTCGATAAAAAATATTTTGGGCGCCGTGGTGAGTTCCCGCCGTTTTCCGCCGGCAAAGGGCCGAACCACTTTGATGATATGGCTTTCCTCAAGAATTTCCACGTAGGCGTGGATCGTTCCCGCATCGACATGGCAAACCGCCGCCAGTTCGGAAAAGTTCACCAGATTTCCGACTTGGCCGGCCAGCAATGTGAGTAGTTTCCGGAAAACATCCACCCGTTTGATGCGGAAGAGATCTGACGCATCCCGCAGAATCAAGGCCTCGGTCAGGTCAGAGAGGAGGCGGACCCGATCCTGGTCCGCAGGCGCCAGATAAACAGCCGGGTAACTGCCGTGGATCATCTGCCGACGGAAAATTCTCTCAGAATTAAATAGGGACAGCGCCCTATTATTTCCCGATAATAGGGCGCTGTCCCTATTTAATTCTGAGAGGCTGAAGGGCAGCAGCCGCAGCCGATCCGCCCTCCCCGCGAGAGACTCCCTTGTCTTGCTCATCAGGTGGAAAGAGGAAGAACCCGTAACCAGAATGGGGATGCCCACTCTGGCGTCCACTAATCCCTTCACGAAGATCCCGGCGTCGGCCAGGTGCTGGGCTTCGTCAAGAAAGACGGCCCGGATGAAGGAGTAGCGTTCCCGGAGCAGCGCAGCAAGCTCGACGGCAACGCCGAGGGCCGAGCGCAGCAGCGGATCTTCCAGATTGAGGTAAAGGATATTAGGTGCGCGGGATTGGAGAAGGCGCCAGGCAAGGGTGGATTTCCCGGATTGACGTGGGCCGACAATGAGAAGGGCGCGATCATTCTGGAGATTGACCGGTTCGGCCTCACGCAGAACATATGTTTCCGGGAGATAGCGACGGATCAACGCGTCGGCCTGGTCAGGCTGCGTCAGCCAGGGATTATATTGCAGTATCCGGTTTTCAACTTCGCTGTTCAACATGAATCGCATATAACCCGTCTAATAATGATTGTCAACCATAATTAGACGGGTTAAATTAGCGAGGGACAGAGCCCCTATTCTTTTGCCGCCTCTTGCTGGATAGATCTGCCACTTCCTCGTTTTTCCCGGTGCAGCGACGGCCCGGAGGAAGAGTTGTAAATCTTCGGCAGAGAAGCGCCTCCAGCCGCTTGACGAAACCATCTTCCCCGCAGGGACGGCCTGTCTTGGTTGACTCGAACATCCTCGTCTGAGCCTCCGTATCCGGAACTTCATTCAGGTATTCCTTCCAGTCCCGCACCGTTTCGTCAAGAAAACAACGACCAGAGAGAACGCCATCGGCAATTCCGCTTACATGGCTCTTCGCGCTTGACCACGGGTAATCATGCGCAGTGGCGATGAGACCCGCCCGCACCGGATTCAGCTCCACATACCGCACCGCCGCGTAAACATGGCGCTCATCCAGCGCGCAGGAGTAAAACCGGCCCTGCCAGAGATGTCCTACGGCGTTGGCCTTATGATTAAAATACTGGGAGTAGAGCATATGGACGGTTCTGAAGACACTCGCCAGGGAGTCCTCGGCGCCGGGAACGCCGACGATGTGGACATGGTTCGGCATGAGGCAGTAGGCCCAGATTTCAAGATTGTGCCGCCGGGAATAATGGATGAGCAATTCCAGATAACGGGCATAATCCTCTGTTTCCCCGAACACCGTCTGGCGGTAATTGCCCCGCTGGGTGATGTGGTGAGGGGAACCTATTGCTATAGCACGTGATATTCTCGGCATAAATGCGGCCTCAAAACAATAGGGCTCTGTCCCTAATTAAAGCGGATTACGCGACCTTGCCCGGCCGCACTTGAGACCTGACCCCCAATAACTTGCATTAATTAATCGGGTGCAATGATCCGCAAGGCGGGGAAATAGGTGCGATAGCGGGCGGCATCACGTGTCAGCAGCGTCATGCCGGCGACCTCCGCATGGGCGCCGATATAGAAATCCGGTAACGGCGACCTTTTTTGCCCGCCTTTGCGACGATAATCGAGAAAACACTTGCCGGCAAGAAACGCTGCTTCCCACGGCAGGGGCAGGCGGCGGAAATAAGTTGAAGGCAGCGCCGCGTCGAGCTCTTCCACCTTTTCGAACCTGATCGAAACTTCAGCATAGATGATGGGATTGACAGCCAGGATGTTGGAGCTTGCGCAATCGGCCAACTTTTCCGACGACCATGCAAACCAGCCCCCATCCTCCGTCAGGATATCCAGGATAACGCTGCTGTCAACGAGAATCTCCATCCATTACTCCCTCGTCATGGCCAGAATCTCATCTGTGCGCAAAGCCACGGTCCCTTTGCCCTTCATGCAGGCAATCAGATCCTTCCCACGCCCTTCGTCACTCTCGGCTTTCTGAATAAACACCTTGTTGCCGGAAACAAAAAACTCAACCTCCGTGTTCGCCAGAAACCCCATTTGCTCACGGACATTCTGAGGAATGGTGACCTGACCTTTTGATGTGATCCGCATATAACTTTCTCCTTCCTATTCTTACTGGCTATAGTATTACCAAAGCGCAAGCCAATGTCAAGGCGAAAATAATCGCATGTTAATCATAAAAGTCGGGGAACAGATGTCCTGCCATGTTGATCGGGATGCATATCCGGACTGCACTTTTGGGAGAATCGGACTGTATCAATAACTATTTTTGGAATCAGTGCAGGCATGGCATTTAATCTGGGTTTCTGATGGGAACTTATTCATGTAAAAAAGTGTCAAGCTCTGATTCTTTCATTTGAGGAATATTGCGTTTAGACTTTAATCGGTGTCAGAGACATATTTTCGCTCTAACACAATAGCAACGTCAGGAGCAGAAGATGCAATGACTGCCTCCGGAGAAGTGTGCTTATGGTGAGGAAAGCTGGGAATTTCCTTATGATGTGGAGCCATATCGTACCTAAAAATGAGATTCAAATCCTTATCCTGATAATGATAGGAATACTTGTACGAATGGGGGAGGTCTTTAACATTCACAAATTCGATAAAGTAAAGAACAGATTAAAGAACAGATTCATCGGTAAAGGTGAGCATTCCTTCAACGATCCCAATGTGAAGAGAACGGATATCTTTTGTTAGTTGTGACTCAACTACGTTCGGACAGGCGGCAATATTCGCTTCAATTTTCTGAAAATACTCAGTTATAAGCACCGGTTAAACTCCTGAAGCTCGCGTTGATCTTCCTCGAGATGCTCCAGCGTTTCGTACTCACCTGCCCACTTGATGAATTTCAAATCATCTCCTAACCGTCCTTCCATGAACTGCCGATAAAAGTTGCTGCTGTCCATCCCCGCTTCTTTTTCAAGGAACTCCAGTTTCCTCTTTGTTTTGGAAATCCCAAAAGATATGATTCTCAACTGATTTTCAATACCTATTTTGATAAAGCTCTGTATATGATCAGTAGCCTTCCCTTGAATATTGACTTGCGGCATTTCACTTCACCTCCTCTGATTTTGTGTATGTCTTTTGACATGAAATATACGCAGATGTTGCTGGATGGTCAAGTTGAAATTCTTCAGGCGCCCTGACCTTCCTGCTCCTTTTTTCAACTCAAGCCTAAAACCTGAGAACTTACCCAGCAAGAACTGTTTTCGGTTACAAACTCTCGGGGCTAAACTTTGATATCCTCAAACCCTGACACCTTCAGCAAATGCTTGTCTCCACTGACGATCAACTTGCATTTCGCGGCAAATTAGGGCAAATTAGGGACAGAGCCCCTATTAATTCAGACTTCTTGGCGATTTTCCCGGCAAAATACCCGCGAGGGGCAAAACAATAGGGGCTCTGTCCCTAATTATGCCCAGCAAACCCAATTCGAGCCCACCACGAAGTGCTGTTATTGTAAATGGTTGACTCTCAGGATCTGCAACTGTTTCTTGCACTTTTGAAAGCTTGTAATGGGGTGTACGTTTCTCCATTTCATGATTGCCTATCATATAGCCGATATGATAAATTTGAAGCACTCTCGTGAATAAAAGGGGACGGTTCTATTTTTCCTTTGGGAAAATAGAACCGTCCCCTTTTATTCCGGCCATATTCCCCATCCTCCCCTCCAAATACATCCGTTCCGTAAGTGAAAGGTTTTCAAACACGGGCCGGTGCGTGTGCCCAGCAATGACCGTCGTAATTAGGGACTGAGCCCTTTTTTCCGGCCCTTTGGAAAATGGGGCTCTGTCCCTAATTATGCTAATTATGCGTACTGAACAAGACAACGCGCTTCACACCCGCCTTAATTGCAGCCTCAACTACCGTCGCTGTTCCGCCAATATTTACGCGCTCGTATTTTTCACGTAATTCAGGCGGCGGATTGACAATGTGCAGGAGCGCCGCCATATGAACGACTGCATCCACGCCCTGCATCGCAGATTGGACCGCCATTTGATCCGTGACATCGCCAATCAAAACTTCTACGCTTTGCCTATGACTCCATCCAGCGAGGATTATCTAAATTAACTCAACAACTTGCCATCATACCGAACAGTATTAGCGCTGACCCCTATTTTCCCCTTGACAGATTGTATTTTATAAAATACACTACAGTCATGTATGAGGTTATCCAGATTAAGCACCACATTTTCCCAATGGTTGAGTGGCCTCAAAGACCAACAGGCACGAATACGCATACATGTGCGCCTTGACCGTGTGATGTTGGGTAATTTTGGTGATGTAGAGCCCATTGGGGAAAGACTTTCCGAGTTGCGTATTCACTACGGCCCAGGTTATCGGCTGTATTATATTCAACGCGGTATGCGGGTCGTGATGTTGTGCGGTGGCGATAAGTCCTCTCAGCCCCACGATATTGAAAAAGCAAAAATAATCGCTAAGGAATGGAGGGATTAGTTTATGTCTGAAAAATTTACCCGATATGATACGGCCGAATATCTGAAAACCGACACGGATATGGCGGCTTACCTTGATGCCTGCCTGGAAGAAGCTGGGGACGACCCCGCCTTTATCGCCAATGCGCTGGGCGTGATTGCGCGCGCTCATGGAATGACACAGCTTGCGCGCGACACCGGACTAGCGCGGGAAAATTTATACAAAGCGCTTTCTGCCGATGGCAACCCCGAGTTTGGCACAATTTTGAAAGTTATTAAATCCCTCGGCCTAAAACTCCATGCGCACACTGCATGATGCCGATCATGCTCGAGTTTGTAGCTTGTTTTGCAGTTAGCTTATCCTTCCAGCACGCTGCGAGCAATAACAAGGGAAGGCGTTTCAACGGCGGCGGGCTGGACGGCCCATTTTACCAGCGAAAAATGCGGACGGATCGGGCCGCCCGCATTCTGTTGTGCGGTGATTTCGATGCCCGTGATGCAGCGCGGAAGCACGCAGGCGCCGGCGTTGTAGTAGATTGCCTCGGGGCCTTTTTTCCGGGCGATCCCCGGCGGCCCGCTGCCATTTTCGAGAAAGCGCCGCTCGGTCAGCGAAAGCCCCTCAAATACCGGCCGATGGGTGTGCCCGGCGACGATCTTAGTAATTAGGGACTGAGCCCTATTTACCGGCCCTTTGGTAAATGGGGCTCTGTCCCTAATTATGCCTTCCGGCCCTTTGGTAAATGGGGCTCTGTCCCTAATTAACAAGGAAAAACGCTTTCTTGCCTGCCTGAAACCCTAGCAGCGCTCTCCAGCTTCCACGCTTCCCCTGTCCCGGCATGGCGATCCGTTTCTTGAACAGTTAACTCATTTTTTCTTGAAAGGCGGCTGCGGTTCGGTTATAATGGGGATGTTGCGAAAATTGCCCAGAATGAGTAAATCCTTGTCGCCGCTGACGATGTAGTCGGCCTTTGCAGCCACGGCACAGGATAGGAATTTATCGTCGGCGCGATCCCGGCATACACCGCTAATTTCATCTTCGATATCAACCACTTCACAAAACGGAAGGACTTCGTCTTGAAGAAGGGCGTCGATTTCCCGAGGCGTCAATGAAAATTTAGGGTAGGCGAGGACTCGTCTGAACTCATCAAAGGTATCATGCGAAAAGACCGGCAAGAATTTGCGGGCCTTCCAGGATGAGACGATATGTCCCATCGCTCCGGAAAAAAGCAGTGCGGAAACCAGAACATTCGTGTCCAGCACTGTCCGGATCACGGTTCTTTGCTTCTGGCCCACTGCACAGCCTCAGTCACATCGGCAGGCGTTATCCCGAGCTTCTTCATCTTTTCCCGGATTCCAGTTAGAGTAGCGTCCACAGGTTGCATCCTGACGGGTGCCAGGACGATACGGCCATCCTGCACATCAGCGTCGAAATATTCAATGCCTCTGAACTCTTGAATTACCTTCCGTGGCAGCGTGATCTGGTTCTTGGTCGTAAGTTTTGCAAGCATTCCTTACCTCCTTACAGTAAGGATATCGTTCAACCACACATAAGTCAAGAAAAATCCCTCGCCATTTACTGCTTACCGTTCAGCTTCCTCGAAAAAAAGTGCATACTGGGGGACAGAGCCCTATTTAATCCACGCCTCCCACCAAACGCTAAATTTCAAGACCTGACCCCATCCCCTTCCCTAATTATTCCCTAATTATTCGATGGCGCGATCCAGGCTTCGAACCATCCCGACCGGATCTGCCCTGGCGGATAATAGCGTCAACTCGTCATCCAGCGTGAGATAGCGCATCTCTTGCGTTGCCATCTGCCGCACCAAGGTTGTTTTGCCTGCCTGGCGCGGGCCTGCAACCAGAACAACGGGCGTGTCGGCCAGCGCTTCTGCGATGCGCGCTTCAATCAAGCGCGAGTATAAAAGGGGTGAGTTCATGAGGACATCATAGCGTAAAATATGGAATCTATCAACGTAAATTACGGAATGTAGATCAGAGAATTATGCAAGTTGCATTTCGGAAAAGCAGTTTTGAGCGGTGCGGATTTCGGTAATTAGGGACAGAGCCCTATTTTCCAAGGGGACGGAAAATAGGGCTCAGTCCCTAATTATCCCATATCCAGCACGAAGACCTCCCCGCCCTGCCCCAGCGTGGACGCCTGCAGGACCAGGGAGACCGCCTCCGGGATTGTCATGAAGTAGCGCTTCATCTCCGGGTCGGTCACCGTGAGCGGCCCGCCGTGCTTCAACTGCTCCAGAAACAGCGGCAGGACGCTGCCCCGGCTGCCCAGCACATTCCCGAACCGCACCGACATGAACCGCGTCCGGCAAAACACCTGCGAAGGGCCAAACAATAGGGGCTCTGTCCCTAATTAAGCCCCAAATATTACGGGAGATGGGAAAGCCAGGCGGCGGCGGGGGCTGCCAGGAGCTGATGCTTGCCGCTGGTGAACAGGTGGTAGGTATCGCCTCCGCCCGTAAGCTGCACGGCCGGAATTCCCAACTGCTGCTGAAATGACCTCAACGCCTTCGCCGGTTCGGCATCGCCCAGCTTCGCCTCAACGAGAAGAAACGGCGCCCCTTCCTCGGCAATCAGAAAATCAACCTCCCGCTTTTCCTTGTCCCGGACAAAATGGAGGCTGAAACGGCCATAACCGAGGTCGTTCCAGAGGACGACGGCCCGCTGCAGCTCAGCGGCCACCATATTTTCAAAACGTGCCGCAGAATCCTGTATCTGCGCGTAATCCCAGAGATATATTTTCCTTTCCTTTTGGATTGCCCGGGCAACGCGGGCGGTCCACGTCGAAACGCCGAATGTCAGGTAAAAACGCTCAAAAACATCAAGCCAATTCCGCACAGAATTGTACGACACCTTCAGATCGCCGCAAAGCGAGGGGACGGACAAGGGGCTCCCGACCCTGGTCGGCAGGAGCAGATAGAGCGTCTCCAAATCCTGCACGGACTTGATGCCCGCCAAATCCCGGATATCCTCCCGTACTAATTGGCGTGCGTAGGTCTGCGACCAGCGGCGCCAAGTCGTTTTGCGCCCGGAGAGGTACGGTTCGGGGAAGCCGCTCAACTCTCCGAGCTGATCCCAGATAGCCTGCGCCTCTCCGGCGCCCTCCATCGTGATTGCGAGCGGCGCCCGGCGGAACTCCTCGAAACTCCTTTGCCTGCCCCCCAGCTCCGCGACCGTCAACGGAAACAAATGCAAAGGGAGGTACCGGCCGGCCAGAGAATCCCCGCCCTTCTGATAGATATCGAGACGCCCACTGCCGGTGACAAGAAACCGATAGGAGTCGTGAAACTCGTCATAGATGCCCTTGAGGGCGTTTTTCCAGTCGCGGTATTTGTGGATTTCGTCGAAGATGATCAGCGGAGCGGTGTCGTCCTTGCGCTCAAGGCCTTCAAAAAAACGATAATCCCGCAGAAAGCGGATCCGGTGCTCCGGGATGTCCCAGTTAAAATAGAGGCTGTTGGTGAAGGAGGAGGCGATGATCTTCGCCAGCGTCGTCTTTCCGGACTGGCGCGGTCCGGAAAGGAAGATCATGCCCTTTTCCCGAGCTAATTCCTGCCATGTCTGAACAAAAAGTTTACGAGCAAGCATGCTGTCCATATTTCATACAACTAAAATATAGTCAAGACCATAGTTCAATACGGTGAAAAATAATCGCAGCCGCAGGGAGGGGGCTAATTTCAAATCCCCCGGCAAAACACCCATAAAGCGCCAAACAATAGGGGCTCTGTCCCTAATTATGCCTAACTCATGCAACAGCCAACATCAGATGCCCAACTGGTTTTGCCGCAGGTTTAACCTTGATCTCGATATCGTAGCCTAAACGGTTCAAACAATCCATTAATTTGCGCTCAGATACGTTGGAAAAATCACCGCGGAGCAGGCCCGATAGTTTTGGTTGAGGCAATCCCATACGGCGCCCGGCTTCCTCTTGCGACAAGCCAAGATTGCGCACAGCTTTAGTGATTTCAATCACGAGGCCAGACTTAATTTTGAGTTTGTCTGCCTCAGGCAAGTCGAGGTCAGCAAAGACATTGCCGGAACTCATCTCTATTTCGACGCCATCAATCATTCGCTTATTCATCCCGCATCTCCTGTGAAAACTTCTCCGCGACTTTCAGCCGTTCGCGGATGATATCCATATCCGGTTTTGGTGTCGCAATGCCGCTCTTGCTCTTTTTCTGGAACACATGCAATACAAAAACCGCATTCTCGAACTTGACGGTGTATGCAGCGCGGTAAGTGTTCCCCTGGTCATTCTCAACGATCTCCAGTACGCCCGCACCCCCAAAGCCTTTCAGAACTTTGGCTGCATCGTGCTGCTCTCCGCGCTGGGCAAAGTCCAAGGCATGACCAAAGAACTTGCGAACAATCACGGGCAGCGCCATCAAGTCTTTTTTACTGCTGCCCAACCATGCGAGCGGTTTTTCTTTTTTATTCGCCATGAAACATTATACCTGAACAGATATAAAATGCAAGCAAAGATCCCTTGCCGTGCAACTGGGGTTGGTTCAAACAAAAAAAGGGGACTTTCCCCTTTGCCTATTTGTTCACCGCACGGTATGCCTGCACAAACCGCCCCGCCAGCGCGCCCACGTCCTGCCGGATCAGATTCAGGTTCCCGATATTCGCCTGGCCGGTGATGTTCAACGACCAGGTAGCCGCCAGCGTCTTGGCCTGCGGGTTCGCCTCCAGGACGGCCAACTGACGCAATTCTATTTTGATGTCGTAGGCATACCAGTATTTTTCCGTCTCATGGGTGTTGACGTTGACACACAAAACCGGCCTGCCGGGAATTGTAAGCCACTCATTCCCCTCGACCACCCGTATCCCGCCCTCCTGCAGCTTCAGCGCCACATCCCGCCGGATCTGCGCGCCG
>Ga0208373_1003006_pt1 | contig 17317 bp, 16 predicted proteins | sample RifOxyC2_FD_184036 | JGI IMG/M metagenome (GOLD analysis project Ga0208373, IMG submission 184036) | Soil microbial communities from Rifle, Colorado - Rifle Oxygen_injection C2 (SPAdes) | ecosystem: Environmental > Terrestrial > Deep subsurface > Rock core/Sediment | place: Rifle, Colorado...
CAGGCAAGTTATTATATGTCATTTCTTACCAAAATATTCGGTGACGGGAGAAAGGAAATGGTGGCCAAATATTGGCCGATTGTTGAACAAATCAACCAGCTTGAAAAAGAGCTGGAGTCTTTTTCTGATGACGAGTTAAAAACTAAAACGCAGGATTTTCGGGAGCGGATTGCCAAGGGAGAGTCGCTGGATGATATTTTGCCCGAAGCTTTTGCGGTGGCGCGGGAAGGCGCCAAGCGGGTGCTCGGTCAGCGGCCATTTGATGTGCAGTTGATTGGCGCGATGGTTTTGCACGAAGGAAAAATTGCCGAGATGAAAACAGGTGAAGGTAAAACTTTAACGGCGACACTGGCTATGTATTTAAACGCATTGGAAGGCAAGGGCGTGCACGCGGTCACGGTTAATGATTATTTAGCCAAGCGCGATACTAATTGGATGGGCAGCATTTTTCATTTGCTTGGCGTCAGTGTCGGTTGTATCCAGCACGACCAAGCTTTTTTGTATGAACCAAAAAAAGTTGATGCCAACGAAGTGACGGTGGAAATGCAAAATTTACGACCGGTTAAACGCGCCCAGGCATATTTGGCCGATATCACTTATGGCACCAACAACGAATTTGGCTTTGATTACTTGCGCGACAATATGGTGGCCGAATTGAACGAAATGGCCCAGCGGAGCGAGGGAAATAATTTTGTGATTGTGGATGAGGTGGATAGTATTTTAATTGATGAAGCCCGTACACCTTTAATAATTTCGGCGCCGGATGAGGATTCGGGTAAGCTTTACGAAACTTTTTCTAAAATTGCGCCAAGGCTCCTGGAAAATGACGATTATAACGTTGATGAAAAAATGCGGACCGTTACGTTGACGGAAGCGGGCATTGAAAAAGTAGAACAAATTTTGGGGCTGGGAAATATTTACACCGAAGGCGGCATAAAATATGTGCATCATTTGGAACAAGCCTTGCGGGCAGAGGTGCTTTTTAAACTGGACCGGGACTACGTGGTAAAGAATAATGAAATTTTAATTGTTGATGAATTCACGGGCCGCTTAATGGAAGGTCGCCGCTACAGCGAAGGCTTGCACCAAGCGCTAGAGGCCAAGGAAAGCGTGCCGGTGCAAAAAGAATCGCGGACACTAGCCACGATTACTTTCCAAAATTATTTCCGGATGTATAAAAAAATTGCCGGGATGACCGGAACCGCTTTTACTTCGGCTGAAGAATTTTCTAAAGTTTATAAATTAGAAGTAGTGGCCGTGCCAACCAATAAAACCATGATTCGTGAAGATTGGCCGGACAGCGTTTATCGGAGCGAGATGGGCAAGTTTCAGGCGGTGGTTAGAGAAATAAAAGAATGTAATAAAAAAGGCCAGCCGGTTTTAGTAGGTACGGTTTCAATTCAAAAAAACGAACTATTGAGCGCTTTGCTAAAAAAAGAAGGCGTCTCCCACGAACTTTTAAACGCTAAAAACCACGAACGCGAAGCGCAGATTGTGGCTAATGCTGGACGGCGTGGCGCAGTAACGGTGGCCACGAATATGGCGGGCCGCGGTGTTGATATTATTTTGGGTGGCCGAGCTGAGCTCGGCCAAAACCACGCTGAGCGTGGTGGGCGATTGGAGGACTCGGCAAAGGAAGCCTTGTCTCGCTGGCAGAGAGATCATGATGAAATTGTAGCATTAGGCGGCTTACATATTATTGGCACGGAGCGTCATGAAGCGCGACGCATTGATGATCAGTTGCGCGGACGAGCTGGACGGCAGGGCGATCCGGGTTCTTCGCGGTTTTTTGTTTCACTAGAAGATGACTTGATGCGAATTTTTGCGCCGGATCGGGTCAAAAGCATGATGGAGTTTTTGAAAGTGCCGGAAGACCAAGCGATTGAGAATAAAATGGTGTCGCGAGCGATTGAGGGGGCGCAGGCTAAAATCGAAGGATATAATTTTGATATTCGTAAACACGTTTTGGAATATGATGACGTGATGAACAAGCAGCGAGAAACGATTTATCGCCGCCGCCGAGAAGTTTTAGAAAAAGCTAGCATCAAGGACGAGGTTCAGGAAATTATTGCCAGTGAAATTGCCAAGATTGTAAAATTTCACGCGTCAGGCGAGTGGCCGGAAGATTGGAACTTGGAAGAAATCAGGGAAGTGTTAAAAACTATTTTTCCATTGCCCAGTGAAATTCAGCAAAATATGGCGGACGCCAAAAATCGGGATGATTTGATTGATTATCTGGTTAATTTAGCCAAAATGGCTTACGAAGAAAAAGAAAGACAATTGGGTGGAGAAAAAATGCGAGAAATTGAAAAAATGTTTTATTTGCGGACCACTGATATGTTCTGGATGGAGCATTTAGACGAGATGGGTTATTTGCGCGATTCAGTCCGTTTGCGCGCTTATGGTCAGCGAGATCCGTTGGTAGAATATAAAAACGAAGGGATTAAGCTTTTCCAGCGGCTCCTGGCGACGATTCAAACTAGTTTTGTTGGTTCAATTTATAAAGTAGAGATGATGTCCGAGCAGGCGGCCGAAAGAAAAGAAGTGAAAAACATTTTGGCTGGCCAAGTTGTTTCTGAAAGCAAAAAAAATGAAGTTGGGCGAAATGACCCATGTCCATGCGGAGCGACTAAAGAAGATGGAACACCGAAAAAATATAAACATTGTTGCGGAAAATAGAAATATTCTTCTCCCTTTTTAAAGGGAGTACCCGAAGGGGGAGGGATTTATGAGGCTGCATTATCAAAAACACTTAAATTCATTTGCGCGAAAATTGCGCCGAGGCGGAAATCTTTCTGAAGTTATTTTATGGAATGAGTTAAAGCGCGATAAATTAGGATTTCGTTTTTTGCGCCAGAGGCCTATAGGAAAGTATATCGTGGATTTTTTCTGTCACGTTTTGAATTTAGCGATTGAGGTAGACGGATCGGCAAGTCATGATAATAAAGTTGAACGAGACCAAATAAGGCAAGAAGAACTTGAATTATTGGGAATAAACATTTTGCGCTTCCAAGATGCCGATGTGCGGTATAATTTAGAAGGCGTAGTGGAGAATATAAAATTAGAAATCCTCCGGCTGTCGCCACCTCCTTTAGGAAAGGAGGAATAAATCCTCCGGCTGTCGCCACCTCCTTTAGGAAAGGAGGAATAAATTAAAAAATATTGCGGACAGTAAAATGAAAATTGATAAAATCTTAAATTTGATTGGAGCGAGGCTAGAAAATGTCAACTATGCTTTTATTGGCTCGGCGAACTTGTATATTCAGGGTCTAGGAGTTGAGCCAAGAGATATTGATATTCTGACTACGCCAAAAGGCATTAAAGAAATTGATAAGCTTTTTGGCGGGGCCCGGACGAAAGAGATTTATTTTGACGAAAGCGATGGGCGGAACTCTTTTAGAAGTTTGTACGAGATTGATGGCAAAGAAATCGAAGTTTTGGGTAATGTGGGGAATGTTTATAGAAGACTAGAGATTTTAGATAAAAGAATTTACGTAAAATTCAATAAAATTAAATTGCCTTGTATCCCACTAGCAGATGAGCTTGATACCTATAAGCAAATGGGTCGCACTGGAAAGGTGGAAATGATTGAGGAATTTTTGAAAGCAAAAAAATAAAAGATAATATGGAAGAAAAAACTCATAAACTCAAAATTCGGGCGATAGATGGAGCAGTTTTTGCGGCGATTAAAAATAGTGTGAAAAAGATTGAAACGAGAGCCGCAATTCCTAGTTATTGCAAAATTAAAAAAGGCGATAAAATAGTTTTTATTTGCGGCCAGGAAAGAATAGAGAAGAAAGTTAAGGCGGCGGCCCTATATAAAAGTATGGGGGTTCTCTTTAAGCGCTACAATGTCAAAGATATTTTTCCGGGACTGACAACAGTTGGCCAAGCTACTAAAAAATACTATAGTTTTCCTGACTATCGCGAAAAAATTAAAAAGTTTGGTTTAATTGTGTGGGAATTAAAATAAGATTTAACTTGACTTAACGGAGCTATTTTAATAAGCTTGTGGATAACTATTTATTAAAAAATGATACAATATCGGTATGTCTGTAAAACAAGAAAAAGTTATAAAATTGATACAAAGTTTATCTCCCAAAAGCATAGGCATTAAGAGTGCTTTTTATAAGATTAATGATGATAAGGTTAAGATTATTTTTATGGTTGATAAAAATAATATAGTCTATTTGATAAGCTATTTAAAATCTCTTTCGTTAATTGCCGAAAAAGAAATAAAAGGTGTAAATCTTGAAATAAATATATACGTTCAAGATACAAAAAAGAAGATGCAAGAAGTTATAAGGCAGGAAGATTTAAAAATCTTTAGGCTAGAAAACAATTTTAGCTATGCTGCATAATTATGATTAGCCTTGAGTGCCAAGATTATTTAAAACAAGCCTATAGAAATGAGGGGCTTGTTTTGTTTTTGGAGAAGAAATCTCCCCCTTACTGTTGTGACTGGATAACAGTGGTTATCTTTTATGCGGTGATGCATTATTTTTTTGCCTTACTTTTAGGTAAGGGTTTACTCCTGCCTAAAAGTCATAAGGGTAATTATTTAGATGAGGGCGGATTAGAATTAGCCAAAAAATATTTTTATACCACTAAAAATGACATTCAAGATAGTCTTGCGCATGAGTATGCCCAGCTATTTGAATGGAGCTGTGATATAAGATATAAACCAAAATCGGCGAGTTTTACGGGTAAACAATTAATAAGGCCTGCTTTGCAAATTTTGGAAAGAGCAAAATTAATTGTGTTTAATGAACTAGGCTGTGGAATAAAATATAAAACAGGGAAGTATGTTTTTGATAAAATAAATTCAGTAGAGCTTAGGGGCTATTTAGAGAGAATGCTGGATGGAGAAAGAATTTTAATTTAGCAAAATTATTTAAAATCATGCGCGCTAAAAGAATCAGCTTAAAAGATGCCAAGCAAGATAAGCTCTTTTATTTTGTGGCCAACGTCGTTATCTATCGGGAAAAAGATGGGCGATGTTTGATTTTAAAGCGTGACGAACGCGAAAAGGTGCATCCGGGAAAATACGCGGTGCCGGGCGGAAAATTAGAATGGGAAGATTTGGATTTAAAAAAACCAACGCGAATGAACGGCGATGTCTTTGACTTTGAGGATGCGGTGGAAAAATTATTAGCGCGTGAGTCTGAGGAAGAAGCCGGTGTCAAAATTGGTAAAGAATTATTTTATATTAATAGCGTGGTATTTATCCGGCCGGATGGCATTCCGGTTGTTTTAGTAAAATTTGCGGCTAAGTATAAGAGCGGGAAGGTAAAGCCAGAAGCTGGCGATTTCACTGATTTTGCTTGGGTAAACGCTAAGGAAGCGTTAAAATATGATTGCATCAGCGGCGTGCCGCAGGAGATTAAAAAGACTATAAATTTGTTTAAAAAATCTTAAAATTATGTCGACACCAAACCAAGAGCTTCATCGTATTGTTTCTACTGCTATTATCTACAAAAAAGAAGAAAGTGGAATAGAGTATTTAATTACTAAGCGCAGTCCGCATAAAAAAGTTTTTCCCAGCAAGTGGACGGTGCCGGGCGGGGGGTTGGAAACCGATGATTATACGACTACGCCGGCAAACAGCGACGGTTGCTGGTATTACGCGTTAAGCATTTCTCTTCGCCGAGAGGTGAGGGAAGAAGTTAATCTGGAGATAGGGTTCATCAAATATCTTTTGGATTTGGCTCTCATTCGGCCGGACGGCATTCCCGTCATCACTTTGAGTTTCTACGCACCGTATAAATCTGGCGAAGTCAAACTGGATGAAGACGCAATCGAGTTTGTTTGGGCAACATATGAAGAATGCAAAAAATATGATTTAATAGAGGGGATTTTGGATGAAATAAGAATGGTGGACGAAATTTTAAAAGGCAAAAATGAAGAAGAGGTTAAGTTCAGATAAGTTCTTTTTAGGAGGGGAATAATATGAAAAAGATTCTAACCATTGGTATTATTCAACAGGGCTCCAAAGTTCTTTTGGGAATGAAGCAGCGCGGCTTTGGTGTTGGCTTGTGGAATGGTCCCGGGGGAAAATTTAATGAAGAAAAAGATAAAAATCCGGAGGAATCTTTCAGGCGGGAGGCGCTGGAAGAGGCGAACTTAATCATTAGCCAGATAGAAAAAGTCGGCCTTATCGAATTTGAGTTTACCGATGAACCGGGAAAAATTTTGGAGACCCATGTTTTTCGAGTGCTGGACTATGCAGGTCAACCACAAGACAGCGAAAAGATGGCATGGCAATGGTTCAGCAGTGAAGAAGTTCCTTTCGATAAGATGTGGCCGGCTGATAAGTATTGGTTGCCGCCGATCTTGGCGGGTAAAAAAATCCGCGGTTACATTTTATATAGCGATGATAAAAAACAGGAGATTATTAGCAAAGATTTGCAGGAAGTTGAGGAAGTTTAATAAAGCGGCTTAAGCTTAGACTTAGCCGCTTTTTATTGACAAATTAAGTTTTATTATTTAGGATGGAATAAGTTAAAATATTTTCTTTTGACAGATTTAGTTAATCTGATTTAAGTAATTATGATCTCTCGATTTTTCACGGCACTATTCACGAAACAGAAAATGTCGCAGGCCGCTTGGACAGTGGTGGCGATTTTTTTATTAGCTATTTTTTCCGGTTTTATGATTTATCCTAAGGCTTGGAATAAATCAGTTGATTGGTTAAACGCGCAGAAAAACAAAAACGCGGTTTTCAAAACTATTCCTAATGTGCCGCAATTTTTTAATTTGCCATTTCGGCTGGGCTTGGATTTGCAGGGTGGCACGCATTTAGTTTATGAGGCAGACCTAGCGGGAATTGAAAAGAGCAAATATACCGAAGCAATGCAAGGCGTGCGTGATGTTATTGAGCGCCGGGTAAATTTGTTCGGCGTGGCCGAGCCGTTAATTCAGGTGGACACAGTGGGCAGTCACTATCGTTTGATTGTGGAATTAGCCGGCATTAAAAATATCAACCAGGCGATCGCGATGATTGGCGAGACGCCGTTTCTTGATTTTCGCGAAGAGCGGGCGGCGGCTGAAACTCAAGCTATTCTTGACCGATATAAAAGTTTACCGCCGGAGGAACAAAAACTTTTTACCGAAGACCCATATTTTAAACAGACAGAATTAACCGGTAAATATCTAAAAAGCTCTATGCTGGAATTTGACCAAACGACTAATCAGGCGCAGGTTGGACTGGAATTCACTGATGAAGGCGCAAAATTATTTGAAGAACTTACTGGACGAAATGTTGGTAAAAGATTAGCAATTTATTTAGACGGGTCGCCAATTAGCGTGCCAACAGTTAACGAGGCCATTTCGGGCGGCCGAGCGCAAATTACGGGAACTTTTTCTCAAGCCGAAGCCAAGCAATTAGTTCAGCGGTTAAACGCCGGTGCTTTGCCGGTGCCGATAAAATTAATCAATCAGCAAACCATCGGTGCTTCTTTGGGAGAGGCTTCGCTCAAGCAGAGTTTATTCGCCGCTACAATCGGTGTTTTGGCGGTTATTCTCTTCATGCTATTTTGGTATCGTCTGCCGGGACTGGTCGCTGTCGTTGCTTTGATGATTTATACCGCTTTAGTTTTAACTATTTTTAAATTGATTCCGGTGACTTTAACCTTAGCTGGTATTGCCGGTTTTGTTCTGTCGGTTGGCATGGCGGTAGACGCGAATATTCTAATATTTGAAAGAACGAAAGAAGAATTGCGCTGGGGTAAATCGCTGGGTGGGGCGATTGACGAAGGCTTTAAACGAGCCTGGACTTCAATTCGTGATTCTAATTCTTCTTCTTTGATTACTTGTCTCGTATTATTCTGGCTGGGCACAAGCGTAATAAAAGGTTTCGCTTTAACTTTGGCGATTGGTATTTTGGTCAGTATGTTTTCGGCAATTTTTGTCACGCGCAGCTTTTTGCGTTTGATTGTGAGTGAAAAAATGGAAAAACATTTATGGTGGTTTGGGGTGAAGAAAATTAAAAGTTAAAATTGCTTTGCCGCTTTTTTGGCGGCAAAAAAGCGGCGGAAAAAACCGCCACGCGGGCGTAAAACTTTAACAAAATCGGATTCACCTCGCTAAATTTGCTATGCACAACGCCCCAACCTGACGGATCGGGGTCCCACCACATCACGCAAATTTTACGCTCGGCTTATCTCGATTTTGTAATAAACTTTTCGCCATGCGCGGATAAATTAAATAAAGTTGAATTCATGATAAATATCGTTGGTAAAAGAAAAATATTTTATACTTTCTCTCTACTGCTAAACGCCGTGGGAATTTTCAGTATTATTTTTTGGGGATTGCATTTTGGTATTGATTTCAAGGGTGGTTCGCTAATTGAAGTAGAATTTTTAAATCAGCGGCCCGAAGTTTCACTCATTAAGGAAAAGATCAGTTCATTGGGGTTAGGGGAGCCTTCTATTCAGCCTTCTGGCGATAAAATAATGATGTTGCGTTTAAGAGACCTGGATGAAACCGCTCATCAGCAAATTTTGCAGTCGCTTCAAAGCCTTGGACAGCTAGAAGAAAAACGGTTTGATTCGGTTGGTCCGATTATTGGCGAAGAATTAAAAAGCCGGGCTTATTTAGCTATTTTTACGGTCTTGGTTTTGATTATTTTTTATATTGCTTTTGCTTTCCGCAAAGTTTCCCGTCCGGTTCAATCTTGGAAATATGGCGTGGCGGCCATTATCGCCTTGATTCATGATGTCTTTATCCCAACCGGTATCTTTTCTATTTTAGGACATTATATGGGGATAGAGATTGATCTTTTGTTTGTGACGGGCCTCTTAACAATTCTGGGTTTTTCAGTGCATGATACCATCGTTGTTTTTGACCGGATTAGAGAAAATCTGCGCAAGGACGTAGCTAAAACCTTTGAAGAAACGGTTAATGTGAGCATTAACCAAACGATGGTTCGTTCAATTAATACTTCTCTGACTGTTTTTTTAGCCTTGCTCGCCATCTTTATTTTTGGCGGCGCCAGCATCAAGTATTTTGCTTTGCTATTAATCATCGGTGTCTTTTTCGGTACTTATTCTTCAATCTTTGTGGCCAGTTCAATTTTGGTCTCCTGGGAGGCTTGGCGGCAGAAACGCCTCGCGCAGAGATTAGCGAAATAATTAGAAACCCCCGCTAAGACGGGGGTTTTGTGTTGAGCGATTGGCTTCTACAAGTGGGTTTTTGTAAAACTTCCTGCGGGGTTTGACATATTTTTATGGCCGTGCTATATTAAGATTAATGAAATTTAACGAGAAATAGCTAGGAAGGGAGCTAAAATTCGATGGTTAATATCTTAAAAATAGTTGAAGAATCTTTAGATCATATCGTTAATCCCCGCACTAGGGAAGTTTTGGTGCGGCGTTTTGGTTTGCATGATGGCCAGCGGAAAACCCTGGAAGCGATTGGCAAAGGTCACAATATTACACGCGAACGGGTGCGGCAGATTGAAGAAGCTGGACTAGCCACTCTAAAACAGTCTAAAATCATGGGTAAATTAGACCCGGTTTTTAAGGCTTTTCACGAACACTTATCGGACCACGGCGAATTAAAAAAAGAAGAAACTTTGTATGATGATTTAACCTATGTTTGTTTTCCGGTCAAAGAAGTTGAACGCCTGAAGCAGGAAGGCAAAATAGAAGAATTGAACCGTTGCCGGTCAGCTTTTTATTTCATTTTAACGCTGGGCGATAATTTTGAACGAGTGCCGGAAAGCGAGCATTTCTATTCAGCTTGGACGAATAATAAAAATTCAATTAAAAATGCCAAGCGAGCCGTTGACTCGTTGATTAAACATTTTAACGCACAGAAAAAAGTTTTAAACAAAGAAGAGCTTTTTGTCGTTATTAAAAATTTAGCACCCGAGCTTTCTGACAAAGCGATTCATTCTTACGTTGATGTTTCCAAGTATATTGAAAAGAATTACTTGGGTCATTTTGGTTTAGCTCATTGGCCAGAAATTAGCCCGCGGGGAGTCAAGGACAAGGCTTATATTATTTTAAAAAATGTTGGCCGGCCGATGCATTTTTCAGAGGTTACAGAAGCTATTAATAAAGATTTAGCTTCTGGCCGCCAAGCTTATATTCAAACCGTTCACAACGAGCTAATTAAAGATAAACGTTTTGTGCTGGTTGGCCGCGGACTTTATGCGCTGACCGACTGGGGCTATGAACCGGGTACGGTGGCGGAAATAATTAAATCTGTTTTGCAAAAAGATGGACCGCTGGGCAAAGAAGAAATCTTGAAAAAAGTGCTGGTCAAACGCCTAGTGAAAGAAAACACTATTTTAATCAACTTGCAAAATCGCAAGTTATTTGAACGTGACAGTCAAAACCGTTACGTGGTTAAAAAATAAGATAATTAAGCAATCTGCCAAATAATCAAATTTGGGGATGGCCAGTTTGTTATTTTATTGGTTTTTTAATAAGATAGGAGATATGGAGGTCTTTCAGTTATATTTAAATTTTTTAAATGTGTTTCTAGAGACATCTTGGATATGGTCGCCATTTATTTTGGCGATTCTTTTTTTTCAAAGCTGGATGTATTATAGCCAGCGGCTTTATTGGTGCAAGCTTGATTGGATATTATTGGAAGTCAAGCCGCCTAAAGAAATTGAAAGTTCTCCCTTGAATATGGAACAAATTTTTGCCGGACTTTGGGGATCTTTTGGTACGGTCGGCAATAAATATGAAAAATATATCAAAGGAATGATTCAGGATTATTTTAGTTTTGAAATTGTCGGTTTGAATGGTGAAATTCATTTTTATTTACGAGCGTTAAAAAAATACCGTAATTTGGTTGAAGCACAAGTTTATTCTCAATATCCGCAGGCTGAGATAAAAGAAGTAGAAGATTATGCCTATAAATTGCCGGGGGATGTGCCGGGCCGGAATTGGAATTTATGGGGATCTCGTTTAGTCTTGTCTAATAAAGAAGCTTTTCCAATCAGAACTTATCCTTACTTAATTGATGAAGTTAAAACCGATCAGCCGTTTTTTGACCCGCTGGCTGGCCTAATGGAGGTGCTAGGGAAACTACAACTAGGAGAGCAAATTTGGATGCAAATACTTTTCCGGCCAGAAGCGGATGTCAAGCGGAACGAACTAGTAAAGGAAGCATATAAAATTTTGGGCAAAAAAGTGGCTTCTCCAGCAGAGGGAGTGATTATCGCCGACATTAAAGGCTGGATTGATGCGATTTTTGAAACTATCAGTACTTTTATTTCTGGTGAGGCGCCAGTAGAAAAAGTGAAAGATAAAACAGCCGATATGCCAAGTCTAGCCCAGTTTTTATCTCCGGGTGAAAAAGACATGATTAAGATGATTGAAGAAAAGGCCAGTAAAAAAGTTTATGAATCCAAAATTCAGTTTGCCTATATCGCTCGGAAAGAACTTTTTACAATGGCTTATGTTTCTGCTATGTTCGGTATTTTTAGCCAGTTTGCTAATTTGAATATGAATGCCTTGAAGCCTGATAAGGCGACCATGACCAAAGCTAGTTATCTTTTTGCTAAAGTTCGCAAGGCCTATAAACAACGGGTCTTATTGCGAATGTTGAGGACTAGGTCTTTTTGGGAAAAGGGTTATGTTTTCAATATTGAAGAATTAGCCACTCTATTTCATTTCCCAACGATAGCAGTTAAAGGACCGATGACGCCTTATATTGGTTCTAAAAAAGGCGGAGCGCCTATGGATTTACCATCTTTGTAAGCAAAGCTTATGGATAACGATATTATTATTTTTGGCGAAACAGATTTTCGCAATCAAAAAAAGAAATTTGGCATCAAGCTTGATGACCGGCGGCGCCATGTTTACATCATCGGAAAAACCGGTACCGGTAAAACCACGCTGGCCGAAAATATGGCTATTCAGGATATTCAAAGCGACCGGGGCGTGGGAATTGTTGACCCGCACGGCGAATTTGCGGAAAAAATGTTGGATTTTGTGCCAGCTAATCGAATTAATGATGTGATTTATTTTAATCCGGCGGATCTGGATTTTCCGATTGCTTTTAATGTTTTGGAAAAAGTTAGCGCAGAGCATCGTCATTTAGTGGCTTCGGGACTGATGGGTGTTTTCAAAAAAATCTGGCCAGATGTTTGGAGTCCGCGAATGGAGTATATTTTAAATAACTCAATTTTGGCTTTGTTGGAATATCCCGGTTCAACGTTGCTGGGTATTAATAAAATTTTAGCAGATAAGCATTATCGGGAAAAAGTAGTTGATCACTTGACTGACCCTTCAGTTAAATCTTTTTGGGAAAATGAATTTGCTAAGTATCCGGACCGGTTCCGGGAGGAGGCCGTCGCGCCAATTCAAAATAAAGTCGGTCAATTTATTTCTTCCACCTTGATCAGAAACATTATTGGTCAGACCAAATCAACTTTGAATTTCCGGGAAATCATGGATGGTAATAAAATTTTTATTATGAATTTATCCAAAGGCAAGATCGGGGAAGATGCCAGCCGCTTGCTGGGAGCGCTGTGTATTACGAAATTGCAATTGGCGGCTATGTCGCGGGTGGATATTCCCGAAGAAGAGCGGAAAGATTTCTTTCTTTATGTTGATGAATTTCAAAATTTTGCCACTGAAAGCTTTGCTAATATTTTGTCGGAAGCCAGAAAATATCATTTAGCTTTGATCCTGTTGCATCAATATATTGAGCAATTAGTGCAGGGCGACAATACGACGGTCAAAAATGCGATTTTTGGTAACGTGGGGACTTTAGTTACTTTTCGCGTGGGAGCGGGTGATGCTGAATTTTTGGAAAAAGAATTTGAGCCGGAATTTATGATTAACGATATCGTGGGGCTGGGTTTTGCTCAAATTTATTTAAAATTAATGATTGATGGTTTCTCTTCTCGGCCATTTTCGGCAATTACTTTGCCGCCGGTTTTGCGGCCAGGAAAAAGTCACCGGGAGAAAATTATTAAAATTTCGCGGGAGCGTTATGGCGGTGCTTCTCGTCAAGAAGTGGAAGAAAAAATTTCTCGTTGGAGCGAATCAGCCGGAGAAGGCAGTGACTATCAAAAAGAATCAGCTAGAAAAGAAATTATCTCGGGGAAAAAGCAATTTATTGATTCAACTGGTGGGGGTGCTCGTCAGGCTAATTTAGATACTACAAGTAAATCTGCTCGTCTGGCCAGCGAGAGCGCCGCGAGCAAGCCAATTTTTATTGAAAAGTGCGCCCAGTGCGGCAAACGGGTGGAAGTTAGTTTTAAGCCGGATGGCGTACGGCCGATTTATTGCCGGGATTGCTTAATTATGATTAGATCGCAGGGTGGACCAGCCTCGCCTAGTATGTCGAGTCTAGGCGGGCCAAAAACTGAAGCGCCGAGCAAAAACAGCAGCCAGCCGATAGTTCGTGAGACTGGACAGGCGATTTCGTTAAATCAGGCGCTTGGCCAGCGGCCGGCAGAATTTAAACCGCAGAAGAGACAACGCAAGGAACTTGATTTAGCCGGATTGAGAAGCGTTCTAAGCAGTGTCCCTTCGCCAGAAAAAATAACTAGCGCGCCACCGCCAATAGTAAAAGAAAAAAATATTCCAGAGACTACTCCAAAAAATAAAGTGGAAGAAAAGGAATTGAAGCCGGGCGAACCGGTGGAGTTATAAAATTACTGTTGAACGATGAGCTATAAATAAAACAAGCCCTTGATATGTAGAGCTTGTTTTGATAATATGTTTTTAGCTGTGCTCGCAAGTGCCTTCACCGGCCGGCTGTCAGAACTCTGATGGCTAGAACCTTAACGTGACCTCGGCGTCGACTTTTCATCAAGCAGTAGGAGTGCAGCGTGGAGGGGGTGCCAGAATTTTGGCCCCCCGTTCTTTTCAAAATAAAAACTCGCAATTGTATAGAGGGGGGGGGAGATGTCAGAGAAAGATACGAAAGAAATTTTATTTAGCCTTTGGGAGCAGCTAGATACCTTGCCCTTTAGAGAATCATCTGTCGTTTATGATGATGAATCTGAGCCTTGTGATGATTATTACGATCCATTCGAAGGACTAGGACCGAGAGAAATGCGGGCAATCTTCTGGCTAGCGTTGCAAATGAAAATGCAGGATAAGCTCGAGAAGTTAGTTTCTATTTTAAAACGGATCCGGAACGGCGAATTATTATATCGGAACGTTTACTTGCCTAAGAAAGATGGAGGGGAAAGAGAGGTAAGTGCGCCAGGCGAGGCTCTAAAAGCGATTCAACGGAAATTGAATAAGCGGCTTTTGACGGAATTGCCGGTGAATAAAAATACGTTTGGTTTTTCCCGTGGCGGGATCGTCAACGCGATAGAGCCGCACTTGAATTCCAAGGTAATTTTATGTGTTGATTTTCAAGACGCCTTTCCGACGGTGACGAGAGAGAATTTGATGGACGCGCTTACTAACGGGAGAGTAGTTTGCCAATGTGGTCCGTGGTGGACGAAAAGCAGCTATAGCGTTGAACCGGGTATTTTTTCCTGGTACGCAGCTAATGCGATTGCCGACCTGACATTGCTGGAAGATAAGTTGCCTCAAGGAGCGCCGACTAGCCCCCGCCTTTTTGATTTTGTCTGTCGGGAGCTAGACAAAAGGTTATCAAGGCTGGCGGAGCGAGTAAATGGCGTTTATACTCGCTATGCCGATAATGTTTTTTTCTCATTAAAGTCTAAGGATCGGGTTGATAAGCTTTTATCAAGGGCGGTACTGCATGTAATTGAAGGCCGGCGGGGAGTAATGCCGAAATTTATCTGGCACAAATTTCGGATTGTCAAATTAGGGCTTAACGCTCATCGGATGCTAGGGCTGAATGTGATGGAGGGTCAAATCCATAACATCCGTTCATTCAAACGGCGATTACGCTTAATGGTTCATCATGTTTCTTGGTTGTTAGAAAAAGAAATGGATTGGGAAGGCGAATGGGAGCAACTGCGCGGGATGATGCAATTCGCTCAAGTCAAAACGCTCCCGCCAAAACTGGTGGAAGATTACAGAAAATTGGAGGAGAAAATTAACTAAAAAGCCTTGGCCAGGAAGACCAAGGCTTTTCTCTTTTATGTTTGCCTATTAAACCCGGCCGGTGTATTCGCCGGTTTGCGTGTTGACTTCAATAACGTCGCCTTCTTCCACGAATAGGGGAGCGGCAATCATCGCGCCGGTTTCAATTTTAACGGCCTTGTTCCCGCCTTGGGCGGTATTCCCCTTAATTGACGGCGGGGCTTCAACGACTTTGAATTGCATTTTAATTGGCAGATTGAGCGCAATCATCTTTTCTTCAAAATCAACTATTTCCACTTCGGAATTTGGTTTCAAAAATTTAGTTTTATCGCCGATAGACTCTTCGGCTAATTCAAATCTGGCCGAAGGATTTTTAGCGTCGCAAAAAACAAACTTATCCCGGTGGGCGTATAAAAATTTAACTTTTTTATAATTAATTTCAGCTTCCTGAAAGTTATCAGTATGCTGAAAATTGCGGTTAAGAACTTTGCCGGTGATGAGATTTTTAATCTTGGTTTGGGCCACCGGTTTTCGCTGCTGCATCCGCATGAAACCAAATTCCAAAACTTGATATGGTTCACCGTCTAAGATAAAAATAACGCCAGGTTTGAGTTCGTTGTAACTGAACATAATTAATTTTTGTCATTCTGAACGTAGCGAAGAATCTTGTATTCTCTAGATTCTTCGGTCGCTATGCTTTCTCAGAATGACGAAGTATTTTTATCATCTAATTAAAAAATGCCGAACAGTACTTGTTAGTTTTATACTATAAATTTTAGGCTAAAGCAAGGGGCGATGGTAGTGGGATTGACACTTAATCAATTTCGTGATATTATTAAACAGATTGGCATTCTGCCATTCCTATTTATTAGGAGGACGGACGATGGAAAAAAGTTCTTTTGAAATTTTAAATTCACTGGGGTTCGTTGGCGTCTTGGCCGTTAAGGAGAAAGAAATTATTTTTGCTAACAGAGAGATGGAAGATATATTAGGCTGGAAGCAAGAGGAATTAGTTGGTAAAAAATTAACTACTATTTTTTCCGAGGCAGCGTATACTCTTCTTCTGGAAACCTTCTCTCGTGTTGAAAGCGGAGAAATTATCAAAACACAAATTGACGCTCTTTGCCGGCGCCGCGACAACGACAATATCTATTGTCTTTTTTCCTTGGTTTCTCTTGGCGGCGGTCAGGTGGTAGTTACTGTTCAGGACGCAGCCAATGGCGGCTTAACGATTGACCTGTTAACCGGCTTATATAATCGGCGCGCGTTTTTTACACTGGTTAATCACGAGACAGAAACAGCCAAAAGATTTAAAAGAGATTTGTTCGTGGTCTTTATTGATGCGGATGGATTGAAAAGAGTCAACGATGACCTTGGCCACGAAGCTGGCGATAGGCTCTTGCAATCGGCGGCAGATATTCTCCGATGTACTTTTCGGAAATCAGACATCATCGCGCGCGTGGGCGGCGATGAGTTTTCCATTTTGGCCCTGGGGGATGCCGGTACCGCTCAGATGCTAATGGCTCGGCTTGAGGAGATGACAAAGATAGCCAGCCGGGAATCTATGGTAAAATATGGTTTCTCAATTTCGTTGAGCGCGGGCGCGGTCCGCTATGACCCGGCACAATTATTTCAGCTTGCCCTTAAAAAGGCAGACGAAAAAATGTATTTGCAAAAAAAAGCGAAAAAAGATAAAAAGGCGTAAACCAAGGGGGAGGCTCAAAAAAGAGCCGCCCCTTTTATTATTATTCGTTTTGGGGTAGGAATATATATATGAGTAAAATAGCAAAAAAGAAAGACCGGGTTTTTGTCGGGCTTTCCCCAAAAAAATCGCTGCGCGATTTAACGGGGCAAGCTGGTGGCGTCAGCAAGCGTGTTTTTGTCGGTTTGTCTGGCGGAGTGGACTCATCTGCGGCGGCGGCGTTACTAAAAGAACAGGGCTATGACGTGGCTGGTGTTTTCATGCGTTTTTGGGCCGAGGAGGGACATCGGGAAAATGGTTGTTGTTCAGCGTCGGCTGAAGCGGCGGCCAGATTAGTGGCAGCTAAACTTAACATTCCTTTTTATGTTCTTGATGTGGAGAAAGAATTTAAGAAGAAAGTGGTTGATTATTTTTTAGCCGAACTTAGCTTGGGCCGGACACCTAACCCTTGCGTGGTTTGCAATCCGCAAATTAAGTTCGGGTTATTTTTAGAATATGCATTGAAAATGGAAGCCGATTATGTTGCGACTGGTCATTATGCCCGATTAAAGCGGAAAATTCTAAATTCTAAACTCGAAATTCTAAACAAATCTAAAATTCAAAAATCCAAAATTATTTATAAATTACTCCAAGCAAA
>Ga0208373_1003009_pt1 | contig 17308 bp, 11 predicted proteins | sample RifOxyC2_FD_184036 | JGI IMG/M metagenome (GOLD analysis project Ga0208373, IMG submission 184036) | Soil microbial communities from Rifle, Colorado - Rifle Oxygen_injection C2 (SPAdes) | ecosystem: Environmental > Terrestrial > Deep subsurface > Rock core/Sediment | place: Rifle, Colorado...
CGGAAGGAGTCCATTTTGCCTGTTCATAGGCCTGGATCATGGCCCTCACCTGGCCTTCCGAGGCCGGTCCCACCAGGGTGCCCTCGATATCGTTGGATACCCCGGCCCCCGTGATCACGGCATGGATGGTATCGCCGCAGGCAAGGGCGTCTTCCAGCCGTTTCAGGACCACAATGCCGGTGCCCTCGCCCACCACCAGCCCGTCGGCGGTCTTGTCAAAGGCAGCGCACCGGCCCGAGGGCGACAGGGCCTGGAGTTGGGTAAATCCGATCTGGGTATACAGGGCATCGGGCCTGGAAACGCCGCCGGCCACCATGATATCCGCTTTTTTCAGTTGCAGGTGTTCACAGGCCAGCTTGATGGCAAAAAGGGAGGAGGCGCAGGCTGCATCCAGGGTGAAGCACCCGGCTTCAAACCCCATTGCCCTGGCCAGGATGGCGGCGGGAAGAAAGACCATGCCCGTATTTAAATAATCGTCCGGGCCGGGGGCTTTATAGGTTTTCCCGCACAGAAGCTGCCGGGAAAAATCCGAAGACCGGTCCGTGGGAAGGGCAATGGCGGCAAGGATCACTCCGGTCCGTTGTTTGTCCGCTTTTGTGTGCCGGCATTGCAAAAAAGCCTCCCGGCCGGCATGGAGAACCAGTTGATGGACCGGATCAAGCAGGGAAAGAAGGCTTGGATCCATGAGAAGGCCCGAGGGATCAAAATCGAAATTTTCAATGAGTCCTGCTTTGTCTGAAACGGCCTTGTCCGGAAGCGGGGTGTTGGAGACAAAGTCCTGAACCGGACCGGCCCATCGATGATCCGGAACCTGGATGATGCAGTCTTTTTTATGAAGGATGTGGTCCAGGAAAATTTTTGTATTCCCGGCCTGGGGGAAGACCCCGGCCATGGAGACAACGGCTGTTTTTCCGGTCATTTTTTTCATATGGGCTGATATAATGGAGAACCTGCCCGATTACAAGGAGGCAATGTAAAATTTGTGTAAAATTCCGTTTGTCCGCCCGGGTTGCAAGGGGATAAGTCCCCGGAAAAATAAGGTTAAAATCAGGTGAAAATCAGGAAAAACCCTTTGACAACGGATCTTGCCAGGAGCCACAGGGTGATGCCGAAGAGGATAAGGGCCAGGGATCTGTCGAAACGGTTTTCCTTCCGCTTTTCGGCATATCCCATCACCCAGCCGAAAAAGATGCCGGAAACGAGTCCTCCGGCATGGCTGTAATTGTTGATATTGGGCATTAAGAATCCGATGACGATAAGGCTGATCACCCATCCTGTGGTTTGCTTGTAAACCAGTTTACCCCAGGTCCCGCCCCGGGATTTGCCGAAAAAGAGCAGGGCGCCGATGAGCCCGCAAAGCCCGGAGGAAGCGCCGATGGTCAGATAGACGTTGCCCATATAGGACAGAAGAAAACCTGAAATGCCCGTGAGGGTATAGATGGAAAACATCCGGCACACGCCGAATTCCTGCATCACCAGCGGCGCCACAGTGCGCAGGGCCAGCATATTGAAGACGATGTGGAGAAGTCCGCCGTGAAGCCAGTTGGCCGTAATCAGGGACCACCAGGCCTCGAATTTGACAATGGGCAGACGGCCGGAAGCCCCCAGGAAATTCAGGACATCCATGGAAGGGGTCAGGGCATAGAACGGGTTCAGGCTGAATACCGTATTTCTGCCGCTATAGATCAGGCTGACGGCATACATGAAGATATTGCCGTAGATCATTGCCTTGAGGACAAATCCGGGGGTTAGAAAATCATGGTCAGGTCTTGTTCTGGTCATTCTTCCGGCCTTATCAATAAATGTTCCGACGGATGGAATCGGAATTACTGTTGCAAGGCCTTTTGAAGGACCTCTTCCATGGACTGGTTGACAAAGCGTTCAAGCTTTTCCGGTGTAAAGGTCATCTCCGTTCTTTCAAGGGTCAGAGAAATGGGTATGGTTTTCAATTGATCGCCGTTGGTTTGTTTCCCGATGAACAGGGTGAGGTCGATTTCAAGAACCATATCGGTGGTGGGCCCATTCTTTTTGGCCCGGCATTCAAATTTATTGATCTGTCCCGCCACAATCTGTTCAAATCCGCCGATGCTACCCTTTACACCATCGGGTGAGAGTTCCCAGGCCGCCATGGGGATGACCTCAAACCCGGTTTGCCGGAAATAATCGCCCACGGATGTATTGAGGGTGTTTGCAAGGTTCATGCCCTGGACAAAATAGGTTTCCTGACTTCGGTCCATGAGGAGCCGGTATCCCACATATCCGCCGTTCCTGTCCGTTCTGTTGTCTTTAAACGGGGCCAGGCCCATGACCCCGGTCTGGGTTTTTTCGTGATCCGCCGTATAGGAAATGTTGATAAATTTCTGGCCGGGAGTGGCACATCCCAGCAAGAGGAAAAGAACGAGGATCATCCAGCATTGTTTTTTCATGAAGCAGTCTCCTTTTATTAATTCAGTTTGATATCATCAATCGTGACGCTATTTAAATATTCTTTGACGGCCCCCAGGGTCAGGGTAAACATTTTTGTTCCAAAGAGGATGGCGACTGCATTGTTTTCACTGCCACAGGTCGACGCAAAGGCGGGTCCGATGATAACGGCAGGATTTTGCGAGGTTTCCGGGTTGTTCTGGATGGCATGAAGATAGGTATCGAGCCTTTCTTTCAGGATGCTGAAATAATCAACGGATTTGCCTGTGGTGGTCTGCGTCAAACTGGAAATATTGCCGGAGATCTCCCTGATATTTTCCCAGAAGATCTGGGTCAGCGGGCCTTTGTTTTTGTCCGCAGCCGGCATAAAAAAAGAAAGGGCCCATCCCACACTGAGAATTTTAAGCAATTGAAGTTCATATTCGATGGTGGTCTTATTCAGCCCGGAATCGGCAGGAATGGCGGCCAGAAGTTCTTTTAAATCGGTCCGGTCAATGGCAAAGGCAGAAAGCGCCTGGGCCGTTTTTTCAATATTCATGCTTATGTTATGTTCCTGTTCCATGAGTTTCCTCTTTGCATTAAATTCATGTACAAATTAATTCACTTATGTCATATAATCTATGATCTTAATAGCAGCACAAACAAAAAGAGTAAACTTAAAAACAATGATCAAAATTGATCTCAGACTGTTTGTGACCTTATCCGGATATCTTCCGGAAAACAATGAATGCTTTGAAATTCATGGGGATACAACCGTAGAAAAACTGGTCCGGGATCTGGGTATTCCGGACGGGCTTGTAAAGCTTATTTTTATCAATGGAAAGCGTCAGGACCGGACCTATATTTTGAAACAGGGAGACAGGGTCGGGCTCTTCCCGCCTGTCGGAGGCGGATAAGCAATGGAATTTAAAGACCGGTATGACCGCAATTTCAATACCTTTTCCCCTGAGGAGCAAAAAAAGCTGGGGGCCTCCACGGTGGCCATTATCGGCTTGGGCGGCCTGGGCGGAGGCGTCTGCGAAATGCTGGCAAGGGTGGGAATCGGCAGGCTGATCCTGGTGGACGGGGATGTGTTCGAAGCCAGTAATTTAAACCGCCAGGTATTGAGTGAAGAGCGGCTCATGGGGGTTCCAAAGGCAGAGGCGGCAAGGGACAGGGTGAGAGCCGTCAATTCAGGGATTGAGGTGATTCATCGCATTGAATTTCTGGATGAAAAAACCCTTTATGAAACCATAAAAGGCTCGGATGTGGTCATGGATTGTCTGGATTCCATTGACACCCGGTTCAAACTTCAGGATGCGGCAAAAAAAGCGGGGGTTCCCCTTGTGTCCGGCGCCATAGCAGGGGTCACCGGCCAGGTCACCACTATTTTCCCGGAAGACAAGGGATATGCCTTGATATATGGGGAAAAAAGCCGGAAACAGGGGAAGGGTGTGGAAACAAAAACCGGGAATATTGCCTATTGCGCCCTTTTCACGGCAGCCCTCCAGTCTTCGGAATGTGTGAAAATTATTTTGAACCGCGGGGATATTCTACGCAATAAGCTCTTGATCGCAGAACTGTGGACCAATCTCTTTGAGGTGATGGATCTTGTCTGATACCTATCAACAGGCGGCTGATATCATCAGATCGGCCAAACGCTGTGTGGCCTTTACAGGCGCCGGTATTTCCGTCGAAAGCGGCATTCCCCCCTTCCGGGGAGAAAACGGCCTCTGGAATAAATATGATCCCGAGACCTTTGACATCCGGTATTTTTACACGCATACCAGAGCATCCTGGGAAGTCATCCGGGAGATCTTTTATGATCTTTTCGGAAAGGTTGTGCCAAACCGTGCCCATTATGCCCTGGCGGAACTGGAGTCAAAGGGACTGCTCGGTTCGGTGATTACACAGAATGTGGACAACCTTCATTATGATGCCGGCAGCAGAACCGTCCATGAATTTCACGGATCCTTGAAAAAACTGGTTTGCCTGGGCTGCCGGGCAAAATACACGATTTCGGAGGTTGACCTCACCCGTCTGCCGCCGGAGTGCGGAAAATGCGGCAAGGTTTTGAAACCGGATGTGATTTTTTTTGGAGAGGCGATTCCGGAGCCTGCCCGGACCCATTCATTCAATGAAACCAAAAACGCCGATTGCTTTATCCTGATCGGAACCACGGGAGCAGTGGCGCCGGCCAATTTGATACCGCCGGCCGCCAGGGCAAACGGCGCAAAAATCATTGAAATCAATCCCGTGGCCTCTGAATACACCCATTCGGTCACGGATGTGTTTTTAAAGGAAAAAGCCACAACAGCCATGGAAAGGCTAATGGAAAAAATGAATGAAAGATGATGAATCAGTTGGATAAAAGGAGTCTTGAATGCCGGGAGAGTGTATTTTCTGCAAGATCGTCAACAGGGAGATGCCTGCTGAATTTTTATATGAAGATGAGGTCTGCGTGGTTTTCAGGGACATTCACCCTGCCGCGCCGGTCCATCTCTTGATTGTGCCCAAACGACATATCAGAAGCGTCAATGACCTGAAAAATGAGGATGAAGGCATTGTGTCCCATCTTTTTCTGATTGCGCGGGATATGGCAAAGCAGAGCGGGGTCAAGGACTCGGGATATAAGCTCTTGTTCAATGTGGAAAAGGGCGGGGGCCAGGTAATTTTTCACCTTCATCTGCATTTGATCGGTGGCTGGAAAAAATGATGAAGGATATCACGGTTATCCAGATACCGGCGCCGGGAGAATCCCGGGTCATGTATGGCGGGGATTGCATCCGGTTTGAACTCATGCTTTCAAAAAAAGCGGCCGGTCGGGCCTGGGTCAGGACAAATCTCGGCTCTGCCGCCGTATCCAGGCGGGAAGTCATTTCCCGCATTGAGAAAAATGAAATCAAGCTGGATGAAGCCTGGTACGACATTGAAATGGAACAAAAGGACGATTTTGTTTTCCAGATTGTCCTGCCCCTTCACCAGACAGGATATTTCCAGGCCAAATGTTTTTTTATCCCGGAAAAGACCACCGTCCCCATCTGGCCCCAGGGCAAAAATTCCATTATCAATGTGGAGCCTCCGGGCACCTGTTGCGCCAATATCATTTACAACGCCTTTGTCCGGCAGTTCGGCACATCAAAATCCGGGGCCGTTGAAGACAAGGACTTGTCGGCCATTATCAAACAACTGGATGCAAAGGGATATACGGTTATCCCGGAATCCGGAAAATTCCGGGATTTAAAGCGGGAAGTGGAATTTATCTTTGCCCGCCTGGGGTGCCGGGTTCTGCATCTTCTGCCCATCCATCCCACCCCCACCACCTATGCCAGGATGGGAAGGTTCGGCAGCCCCTATGCGGCCCTGAATTTTACGGAAGTGGACCCGGCCCTGGCCGAATTCGACCCTTCGGCAACCCCGCTGGAACAGTTCATGGAACTGGCCGACATGGTTCATTTCCATAACGGCTATCTGTTTATGGACATTGCCATCAACCATACCGGCTGGGCCGCGTCCATCCATGAAACCAACCCGGAATGGCTGGTCCGGGGGGATGACGGCAGGATTGAGGCCCCCGGCGCCTGGGGAACCGTCTGGGCCGATCTTACAAAACTGGATTATACCAATATCGACCTCTGGAAATACATGGCCGATGTGTTCTTGCTCTGGTGCCACAGGGGAGTGGACGGGTTCAGGTGTGATGCCGGATACATGGTTCCGGTGGAAGCCTGGGAATATATTGTGGCCAAGGTCAGGACCGAATATCCGGAAACCCTTTTTTTCCTGGAAGGACTTGGCGGACTCATTTCAACCACACGAACCCTGTTGAGCCGGGCCAATTTCAACTGGGCCTATTCGGAATTGTTCCAGAATTATACCCGGGAAGAGATTTCCCGGTATCTGCCCCTGGTTCATGATATTTCGGATACCTGCGGAAATCTGATCCATTTTGCCGAAACTCATGACAATAACCGGCTGGCCTCGGTTTCAAAACAATATGCAAAAATGAGAACAGCCCTTTCCGCTCTTTTCTCCGTCTGCGGCGGGTTTGGATTTGCCAACGGCGTGGAATGGTTTGCCACCCAGAGGATTGATGTCCATGAGTCCTCCAGCCTGAACTGGGGGGACAAGATCAACCAGGTGGATGATATCGCAAAATTGAATCTGATCCTGAAACACCACCCGACTTTTTTTGCCCACACAAAGCTTTCCCTGATTCAGAAAAATCATTCCGAATGTCTGGTTCTCCTGCGTCATAATGAAGAGTCCCGTAAAAAGCTCCTGGTTCTGGTGAATCTGGATTGCACTGATCCCGGAGAAGCCATCTGGAGCCGGGAGGATGCGGGGATTAAGGAGATTTTTCTGGTGGATCTGATTTCCGGAACCACAGTGAAAACCGAAGAAGAAGGAGACCGATTTATCTTCAGGCTTGCACCGGGAGAAGTCCTGGCCCTGAGCCCTGATCCGGAAGACTTGAAACAGCTTGAACTGAGCCGCCGGGAGAAGAGCCAGGCCCCGGAAAGGGTCTATCTTCAGAAACTGAAAGCCAGGGTCCTGTCCATCCGCACGGTATTCAACGGATACGGCCATATTAACGATATTGATATCGAGAAAGAAGCCCTTGAATTTGCCGAACACCCGGCAGAGTTCATCCGTTCCCTGAACAAAAATTCAGAGGAATGCCCTGTGATTGAATTCCAATTTGAAAGGGATTTACGGCGCCAGTTGATGGTTCCGCCCGGTTTTTTCCTTCTCATCACCTGTAAGACAGGATTCAGGGCGGAAATTCTGGATGAAAGCAGGACCTCAAAAACATCCCTGGGGTATGAGGAAGGCCTTCCCACACCGGATAAACGAGGGTTTTTTGCGGTCTTTCACCCCTTTGAAACCCGGAGCCGGCATAAGGATTATTCACTGGTCCTGAGGGTGTTGGAACCTGAGGGCACACGGGTTGAAAAGGTTTTTATCCTGTCCCTTGCCCCTTTTGAAGCCCTTTATATGGGTTCTTCCTTTGCCCGGAAGGAGATTGTCCGGACCCCTTCCCTTAAATTATTGGGCACCACGAAAAAAGGGGGGATGATGCGGGCCGCAGCCTGGTGGAGCAGGCTCGACAGCCGCTATGATGCCTTTTTGGGGGCCAACCTGGACAAGACCATGCCGGAAAACCGGTGGATGGTGCTTTCTCGGTGCAGGATCTGGGCCATATTCCAGGGATATTCCAGGGAACTCTTGCCCGATTGCCTGGAAAGATTCACCTTTTCATACCATTACGGCGGCCGGTGGCTGTTCCGTGTCCCCACCTCCGAGGGCAGATACTATGCCCTTGAACTGGACCTGTCCATTGACCACGAGGAAAACCAGGTCTGTTTGATCGTCCGGCGAAGCCCGTCCGGCAAAGATTCGCCATTTCTTCTCGAAGACAAGAAAGGCATTATTCTGGTCATCCGCCCGGATATTGAGGACCGGTGTTTTCATGATCCGGTCAAAGCCTATATGGGGCCGGAGAAAAACTGGCCCGGAGCGGTCACGGCCTATGAAAAAGGCTTTGAGTTTTCCCTGTCAAACGGGAAGACATTAGGTGTGACCCTGTCCAGGGGGGAGTTCCATCATGAGCCGGAATGGTATTATATGGTCCATCGGTCCATGGAAGCCGAAAGAGGTCTTGACCCGGATTCCGATCTTTTCAGTCCCGGCTGGTTCAGCGTTTCCTGTTTAGGCGGGGATCGTGTTCTGCTCAATTCCTTTGTCAGGGAAGATCATGAGGATCCCCTGAAATTTCATAAGCCCCTTGAGCTTTTGGGAGAATTATCCTTTGAAAAAGCAATGCCCCTCTGTGATGCGGTATATAAAAGCCTGGATGCCTTTATGGTTTCCCGGGGAACGGAAAAAAGCGTCATTGCAGGCTATCCCTGGTTTCTGGACTGGGGAAGAGACAGCCTTATTTTTTGCCGGGGGCTCATTGAACTGGGCCGGTTTTCAGAGGCTTTATCCATTTTACGTCTTTTCGGCCGGTTTGAAGACCATGGAACCCTGCCCAATATGATCTGCGGAAAGGATGCGGCCAATATTGAGACCTCGGATGCCCCTCTCTGGTTTTTTGCCTGCTGCAAAGACCTTCTGGAAAAAGAAAAGAGCCGGGATTTCTTAAACGAGCGGCTGGGCAATCGGTCCATCCGGGAAATCCTTCTTTCCATGGCCCATTCCCTGATCAGCGGAACAAAAACAGGGGTGAAGGCCGACCCTGAGACAATGCTGATTTACAGCCCCTCCCATTTTACCTGGATGGACACCAATTTTCCGGCCGCGTCTCCCAGACAGGGCTATCCCGTTGAAATCCAGGCCCTCTGGTATAATGCCCTGATCCTGCTCTCAATCATTGATGGAGAGCCTGAATCCGGGTGGGAGAAAAAAGCAAACCTCGTCCGGGAGTCCATTCAAAATCTATTTTACCTTCCCGCTAAGGGGTATTTCTCAGATTGCCTCCATGCCGCCGGTCCCATGGGTGCGAAAAATGCGGTTGCAGATGATGCCCTGAGACCGAACCAGTTGTTTTTGTTTACTTTTGATGTGATACAAGATATGAAACAGGTTCAGACCTGTGTGGAGACCTGTCAGGAGCTGCTGGTGCCCGGAGGCATCCGGAGCCTTGCCGACAGGAGGGTTGACTATCCTATCCCGGTCCACTATCATGGCCGGTTGCTGAATGACCCCCATCTGCCTTATTGCGGGGAATATAAGGGAGATGAAGACACAAAAAGAAAACCGGCCTATCATAACGGAACGGCGTGGACCTGGCCTTTTCCCGTTTTTTGTGAAGCCTGGGCCAGGGCTTTCGGTAAAAACAGCCGGTCCACCTGCCTTGCATGGCTGGGCAGTGTGCTGAATTTGATGAGAACCGGTGCGGCCGGCTATATCCCTGAAATCCTGGACGGGGATTACCCCCATACGCCGAGGGGATGTGATGCCCAGGCCTGGGCATCCAGTGAGGCGGCAAGGGTGATGCATAAATTGTTGAGTGAATTTTAGGGAGAAAGTTTGTCATATGGAAAAAATGCAGATTTATAAAGTATACCCTGCCATCCCGGAGGCCTTGTCCTTCCTGGATTATCTTGCAAGGAACCTGTGGTGGTGCTGGAATCCGGAAGCCATCGAACTCTTCCATAGAATCAATTCCGTACAATGGGAAAAAATCGGTAAAAATCCGGTGGCTTTTCTTTCCTGTATTTCTCAGCGCAGATTTGACGAACTTTCAAAAGATGAAAGCTTTCTGGGGCATCTGAACAGAGTGAAGGCCAAATTTGAACGGATGTTTTCCTATGTATCCCAGATCAAGGAATTAAATCTCGGGCCCAAGGAAACCATTGCCTATTTTTCCATGGAATTCGGGCTCCATGAGTCCCTCCCGTTTTTTGCAGGAGGGCTGGGCGTTCTGGCCGGAGATCATCTGAAGGCGGCTTCCGGTCTCGGCATCCCCCTGACCGGGATCGGACTTTTGTTCCATGAAGGATATTTCCGGCAGTTTCTGGATCATAACGGGTGGCAGCAGGAAACCTATCCTCTCAATGATGTCTTTGATCTCCCGGTTCAAAAGGTCAAAGACAGCGCCGGATATGATATCATGATCGATATCCCCGGCCCTGCGGGATTGATCCGGGCCTGTGTATGGCAGCTCAGGGTCGGAAAAATAAAGCTGTTGCTGCTGGACACCAACCTTCCGGGAAATCCCAAAGCCATCCGGGATATCACCTCCAGGCTCTATGACAGCGATGGGGAAAGAAGGGCGGCCCAGGAGGTATTGCTGGGCATCGGCGGGGTCAAGGTATTAACGGCCATGGATCTTTTTCCCACCATCTGCCACATGAATGAGGGCCACTGCTCCTTTGCCGGTCTTGAGCGCATTTCCATCATCATGGACAAATATCATCTGGATTTCCAAAGCGCCTTCCAGGTCTGTAAGAGAACCTCGGTCTTTACTACGCACACTCCCGTGGCCGCCGGCCATGATGAATTCCCCAAGGCCCTGGTCAGATCCTATATCAAGCCCTATGCCGAGAAATTCGCCACATCCGAGGAAGAATTGCTGTCCTGGGGGGAGCCCCACGGTTCAAAGGATACGGGAAAATTTTCCATGTTTATCTTCGGGGTCCGGTTTTCCGGGTTTATCAACGGTGTCAGCCGCCTCCACGGCCAGGTGGCCCGGACCATGTGGCAGTCCCTCTGGCCCCGCCGGCATGTGGAGGAAATCCCCATTTCCCATATCACCAACGGGGTCCATATCTGCTCCTATCTTTCCAGGCATAAAAACGCCTTGTTTGAACGCTATATATCCTCAGACTGGGCCAACCGGATCTCTGATCCGGCCCTGATTTCAAGAATCGATAATATTGAGGATGCAGACCTCTGGCATGTTCATGAGCTGGACCGGTCCAACCTGATCCGCAAATGCCGGGAATTGCTGCTGGCCCAGTATGAACGCAGAAACGCCCCCCGGAATATCCTGGATGAAGCCGTGAGCGTTCTGGATCACCGTGTGCTGACCATCTGTTTTGCCCGGCGGTTTGCCGCCTATAAGCGTGCCGCGCTGTTGCTGAAAGATCCCCAGCGTCTGATCAGACTCCTTTCCGATGACGAGAAACCCGTGCAGATTATCTTTGCCGGGAAAGCCCATCCCAATGACACGGAGGGCAAGGAAATCATCAAACGGATCGTGGAATTTGCCCGGATCCAGGGTATCCGGCACCGGGTGGCGTTCATTGAAAATTATGATATCAATATTGCCCGGTATATGGTCCAGGGGTGTGATGTCTGGCTGAATACGCCCAGAAGGCCCAATGAAGCCTGCGGCACCTCGGGCATGAAGGCTTCTGCCAACGGCGGGCTGAACCTTTCCATCCTGGACGGATGGTGGTGTGAGGGGTACAGGGACACAAGGGGGTGGAGCATCGGGAACGGGGATGATTATGATGATTACCAATACCAGGATGAAGTGGAAAGCCAGGCCCTTTATAATGTGCTTGAAAATGAAGTCATTCCAAAATATTATGACCGAAAAAGAGGGAACCCGCCCGAGAAATGGATCAAAATGATGAAGGAGGCCATGAAAATGGCCATCATGGATTATTCCAGCGACCGGATGGTGCGGGAGTATTCCGCCCGGTATTATGTTCCGGCATCCCGGAATTTCAGCCAATTGACGGCGGATTCAGCCCAGAAAGCCAAGGAACTGGCCCTGGTGCAATCCCGTCTCATCGCCCTCTGGGGAGGCATCCGGCTGTCACCGCCCAAACTGGCCACAGAGTCTGAATTCACCGTGGGGGATACCTTCAGAATCACCATCCAGATTATTCTGGGTGAATTGTCCCCGGAAGAGGTGGAGGTCCAGATCTATCACGGCAAGATCAGGTCTTCCGACTATGTGGAGGGCAGCAGGGCCGAAACCATGTGGCTCCAGGAAACCGTTTCCGAAGGCACCCATATTTATGCCTGCACCATCACCTGCGCCGATTCCGGGCGGTTCGGGTATACGGCAAGGGTCATTCCCAAGGGTGACGAAGCATTGAGCCATACGCCGGGCCTCATCACCTGGGCCCATGACGGGGACAATCAAATGAAAGAATAGAACGGATTTGAACTGAAAAATATATCAAATCCAGGAAAACACCCATGGCAAAAAAACCGAGAATCCTTATTGTAACGCCTGAAGTCAGCTATCTTCCCGAAGACATGGGGGCGGAATCCCGGTATTCGGCCAAGGCCGGGGGCCTTGCCGACGTATCTGCGGCCTTGATCAGCGCCTTGTTTGACCTCCGGTGTGATGTCCATGTGGCCCTCCCGGATTATAGATCCATTTTTAACGGCTATTCCACCAAGACCCATAACCTGGAACTGGAAAAAATACGGAAAAGACTGGATGAAGAGAGAATTCATCTTGCAGCGGACCGGGCTTTTTATTATCTGGATAATGTGTATTCAGGGTATTCAGACAAGGATCTAAAGGTTTCCCTGGCCTTCCAGCGGGAGGTCATCAACAATATTATTCCCAGAGTGAGGCCGGACATCATCCATTGCAATGACTGGATGACGGGCCTGATCCCGGCCATGTCCAGACAGATGGAAATCCCCTGCCTCTTTACCATCCACAATATCCATACCATGACCTCCACCATGGCGGAAATCGAGGACCGGGGGATTGACGCCGCCTCCTTCTGGCGCTGGCTGTATTTCAAGACGCCTCCCCATCATTATGAAGAAAGCCGGGGCTGGAACCGGGTGGATTTTTTAACCTCGGGGGTGTTCGCGGCCCATTATGTCAATACCGTGAGCCCGACCTTTCTGACGGAAATTGTTGAAAACCGGCATCCTTTTATCGAGCCCTGCCTGAAAAACGAATTGTCCGCCAAATATTATGCCGGATGCGCCACCGGCATCTTGAATGCGCCGGAACCGGAATTCAATCCTGCCGTGGACGACCTCATCCGCTATAATTACGGGCCCAAAAACCACAGGCTGCAGAAGGCCAAGAATAAACGGTATCTTCAGAAAATCCTGGACCTGGAAGTGGATGAGAATGCGGTCCTGTTTTTCTGGCCCTCCCGGCTGGACCCTGTGCAGAAAGGGTGCCAACTCCTGGCCCAGGTCATGTATGAAATTGTTTCCAAATACTGGGATGTAAAACTCCAGATCGTGTCCGTGGCCAGCGGGGAATTCCAGAAACATTTTCATGATATTGTCCGGTTTCACGGTCTCGGAAAAAGGGTCGCCATCTGCGGATTCAATGAGGCCCTGTCCCACCAGGGATTTGCCGCCGCCGATTTTCTGTTTATGCCGTCCTCCTTTGAACCCTGCGGACTTCCCCAGATGATCGGCGGAATTTACGGGACTTTGCCCATTGTATATGATACCGGCGGATTGCACGATACCATCCGTCAACTCGATCCTTTCAACAATACGGGAAACGGGTTTTTGTTCAATGTCCATGATACACAGGGCTTTAAATGGGCCATTGACCGGGCCATGGATTTTTATTTCCTTTCCCCTGACATCAGGGAAGCCCAGATCCACCGGATTATGATCGACAGCGTTCTTGGATTCAACCACAGCCGATGTGCGGAAGAATATATCAATCTCTATGGAAAAATGCTCCAGAGGCCCTTCATTGTCTGATCCGGGGATCTTTGATGATCCTTATCTCCTGGCCCACGCCCAAACCATTGCCGGCCGCCTGTCCCATGCCAAAGCCCTGGAAGCAAGGCTGATTCAGGGGAAGGGCGGCTCCCTGCACGCCTTTGCCGATTACCACCAATGCTTCGGCCTTTTTTTTGAAGATGAAAAAGACGCCTGGGTGTTCAGGGAATGGGCCCCCCATGCCCTGGACATCTTTATGGTCTGCGACAAAACCGGATGGCAAAAGAAACGGGAATTCCGGCTCGAACGAAAGGAAGAGGGCGTCTTTGAAAAGCGGTTTCCCAGGGATACCTTCAGCCATGGAGATCTTTACCGGCTCATGGTTGTCTGGCCCGGCGGGGAGGGAGACCGGATTCCCACGGCCGCCCAAAGGGTGGTCCAGGACCCCCATACCCTGATTTTCAATGCCCAGGTCTGGCAACCACCTCATCCCCATCAGTGGAAGATCAACCGGTTTATCCCGGCCAAGGCCCCGCTGCTGATCTATGAAACCCATGTGGGCATGGCCCTGGAACAGGGAAGGATCGGCACCTATCAGGAGTTTGAACAGTATATCCTGCCCAAAATCGTGGATAGCGGTTATAACACCCTCCAGGTCATGGCCGTTCAGGAGCATCCCTATTATGCGTCCTTTGGCTACCATGTATCGAGTTTTTTCGCCCCGTCCTCCCGGTTCGGCACCCCCGATGAACTGAAAAGCCTGGTGGATGCAGCCCATGCAAAGGGCATCCGGGTATTGATGGACATCATCCATTCCCATGCCGTGAAAAACGAGGTGGAAGGCATTTCCCGGTTTGATGGAAGCGTTTATCAGTTTTTCCACGACGGCCCCAAGGGCTATCACCGGCAATGGGATTCACGGTGTTTTGATTACGGGAAACCCGAGGTGCTGCGGTTTCTCTTATCCAATATCCGGTACTGGATTGAGGAATTCAAGATGGACGGATTCCGTTTCGACGGCATTACCAGCATGCTCTTTGAGGATCACGGCCTGGGAAGGGCCTTTACCCGGTATGAAGATTATTTCGGGGCCGATGTGGATGTGGATGCCCTGTCCTATCTATCCCTGGCCAACCGGCTGGCCCATGAGATCACCCCGGAAATCGTCACCATTGCCGAAGACGTGAGCGGCTATCCGGGGTTGGCGGCCCCCCTTGCCCAGGGAGGGATCGGGTTTGATTACCGGTATGCCATGGGCATTGCCGATTTCTGGATCAAGCTCTTAAAAGACCACAGGGATGAGCACTGGCACCTGGGAACCCTCTGGCATGAACTGACCACCAAGAGAAAAGAGGAAAAAACCATCAGTTACGCCGAATCCCACGACCAGGCCCTGGTGGGGGATAAAACCCTGATGATGCATTTGATGGGGGAGAAGATTTATACCTCCATGAGAAAGGATATGGAAAGCCCCGAGGTGTTCAGGGGGGTGGCCCTGCATAAGATGATCCGCCTGATCACCATTTCCACGGCCGATTCCGGGTATCTGAATTTCATGGGCAATGAATTCGGGCATCCGGAATGGGTGGATTTTCCTTCGGAAAGAAACGGGTTTTCCTTTCACCATGCCCGGCGGCAATGGTCCCTTAAATATGACAAGACTCTTTATTATTCCGATTTGTTCGCCTTTGACACGCATATGATCGATTTTGTCAAAACCGAGGCCCTGTTCCAATCCGGGCCAAGGCTGATCTTCATCCACGAAGAAGACAAGATCCTGGCGTTTGAAAGAAAGGGGCTGATCTTTGTCTTTAATTTCCACCCGGTCACCTCCTTTTTTGATTACCGGTTTGATGCGCCTGCCGGTGAATACAGAATGCTGTTCAACACCGATGAGCCCCGGTTCGGCGGGAAGGGACGGCTGAAAGACGGCCAGGCCCATTTTACCTTGTTTGACCCGTCTCTGTACGGTCAAAGAAATCTCTTAAGCCTGTATCTGCCCAACAGGACGGCTCTGGTGCTGAAAAAAGGATAATGACAGGCGATTATTTTTGTATTGACAAGGGTGAAAACTATCTATAAGCTTCACCCATAATTTTGGAGAACGCACATGAATAAAACGGCATACACAGGCATATTTAGTTTTGGACGCTTCTTTTTTAGGAGCGTTCATCCGGTGTGACGCTTTATTGATGAGATAGAATAAAGCCCCGGGTGGACAGTCAAGCCACCCGGGGCTTCCTTTTTTTGGCCCTGGGAAATCCCGGGGCCTTTTTTATTTTAGGGATTGATTATCGGTTAACAAGGAGAAAAAAAATGATTCTGGTTCTGGAAAACAAGATTACAAAGGAAGCCAAGGATAAGATCAACCGGGTCCTGTCTGAAGAAAAATGCATCCACAGGGAAATCACGGATGCCGGAAGAACCGTCATCGGGGTCATCGGCAAAACCCGGACAAGCCTGGAAGCATTCAAACAGATGGAGGGAGTGGCCGAGGCCCGCCTCATTAAAACAGCCCACAAACTGGTGAGCCGGGAGTTCAAATCTGAAAACACCCAGGTAAAAATAAACCAGGCCGTCATCGGCGCGGACAGGATTGTCCTGGTGGCAGGGCCCTGCGCCGTGGAAAGCCTTGACCAGGCCATGACCATTGCAAGAGAGGTTAAAAAATACGGGGCCGTCCTGTTCCGGGGCGGGGCCTATAAACCCAGGTCCTCGCCATACTCCTTCCAGGGACTTGAGGAGGAAGGCCTGAAAATCCTGGCCCGGGTCCGGGAGGAAACCGGTCTCGGCGTGGTCACGGAAATCACCTCCGTATCCCAGGCAGACCTCATGATGAAATATGTGGATGCCGTCCAGATCGGGGCCCGCAATATGCAGAATTTCGAACTTCTCAAATGCGTCGGCCGGATGGGCATGCCCGTGGTGCTCAAACGGGGCCTGGCCTCCACCATCCAGGAATGGCTCATGTCGGCGGAATATATCATGGCCGAAGGAAACGATCATATCATCCTTTGCGAGCGGGGCATCCGGACCTTTGAACCCTATACCCGGAACACCCTGGACCTGTCCGCCATCCCGGTTTTGAGACAACTCACCCATCTGCCCATTATCATTGATCCCAGCCATGCCACCGGGATCAGGGAAAAGGTCAGCCCCATGGCCAGGGCCGCCGTGGCCGCCGGGGCCGACGCCCTCATGATCGAGGTCCACCATGACCCGGACAATGCCCTTTCCGACGGCCCCCAGAGCCTTTATCCCGAACAGTTCGGCCAACTGGCCCGGGACATTTACGTCATCGCCCCGGTGGTCGGCAAACAACTGGATTTTGATTATCTGAAAAAATCCGAAGTGATCAATGGGTTTGGTGCAAAAGAGTCTAAAACCGCCGCCTTTATCGGTGAATATGGCGCTTACAGCCATAAGGCCAGCCTGGGATATTTCGGTGACGAGATCACCCCGGTTCCCATGAAAACCTTCCGGGATATTTTTAATGCCGTCCGGGGGGGAAGCTGCCAGTATGGGGTGGTTCCCCTGGAAAATTCCCTTTCAGGCTCCATCCATGAAAATTATGACCTGCTCCAGGAATATGACCTGAAAATCATTGGGGAGATCACCATCCGGGTCAAGCATGCCCTCATTGCCCATGAAAATGTGTCAAAGGGGGATATCAGAAAAATCCTTGGACCGCCGCCGGCCCTGTCCCAGTGCCGGAATTACCTGGATCAATATCCCGACATTGAAACCGTTTCGGTGACCTCTACCTCCAGCGCCGTCCGGC
>Ga0208373_1003012_pt1 | contig 17293 bp, 19 predicted proteins | sample RifOxyC2_FD_184036 | JGI IMG/M metagenome (GOLD analysis project Ga0208373, IMG submission 184036) | Soil microbial communities from Rifle, Colorado - Rifle Oxygen_injection C2 (SPAdes) | ecosystem: Environmental > Terrestrial > Deep subsurface > Rock core/Sediment | place: Rifle, Colorado...
GCACGCTGTTGGCACGGTTTTGGCGGGATAGAACCGATGGCAGTAGAGCAAGGCAGGCATAGCTAGGAAAAATAGGCCTCTATTTCAAATGGAACTCATTAAAATCACTCAAGTATTTGGATGTCACGGCGGAGCGTAGGTATTAAGCTTAGAGGGGAGGAATCACCAGGGCATTCCCCAAAAACTCATTCTGTGAAAAGGCATGAGCACTCCTCCCATCGCTTCCACAGCCAATGAGTAACCTCATCCTTTTCTGTTCTGGTAATCATCTCATTGCACATCCCAAGGGAGAACAAAAACGAAGAAAAAGAGCGAAGAAAGAAAAGAAGAAAAAAAGTGAAGGAAAAGAAGTGAAACCAAAAACGGCTCGGGCTGCTCTTGCTGTAGGGCATTTGTTGCAGCCATTGCCTCAGTATTAAGCGCTGCGCAGGTGAGCATTAAGGGGAAGTGCCCGATGCAAAGCACGACGGAATCTCCATGAGCAATTTCGCCGCAGGCAGGAGGAGAGAGAACAGTAGCGTCGCTTTTGGTAAAGTTGCTGTAGGCAATGAGTTTTTAGGGAATGCATTTTTTCGGGAATGATGCCCATCGTAAAATCATAAGATAGAAATCAATAGCTATAGCCTTTTTGCTTCCACATTCAATGCGCAGCCTCATTCTTTGTATTGCAGAGCATAACGCACTTGCCAATTCCGAGGTCAAAAAAATCCGCCGAGAGCGGCTGGCCATGCCCGCTTAGGAGTGCCCTCCTAACCCCTCAAGCAGAGCTTGAGATAAAGGGCATGGCTTGACCAAATGGTATTGCTAAAGGATTCACTGCAGCAGGGGAAGAATTGTGCACTGATTCTGATAGGCTAGTCCTTTTGCTGTACGTATAGGTGACTGCTCGCCCTGTGCTCTTGCTGCAGATGGATTTGCCAACGCTGTTGAGCATTTCAGGGATAGTGTTGCTGCAAAGGTGTTGGAGGTTGGTCCAGACGATGACCTGCTTACAGGGGAGCAGGAGGAAGCGCTTCCTGCAAAGTATCATGAGCTTTTCAGAAAATATAATAAGGAGCAGCTTGTTCCTTTCACTGTCCTTGACTGCACAAAGGCAAGGCTTTGCCATGCGTACCCTTACCATAACCTTGCAGTTGAGTCAAAAGCATACCAAAAGGCCATTCTTGCGCTGAAACTGCCATAACTATGGAAAACGAAAAAATACTACGGCTTGAGAAGGAGTTGTCCTTCCTTGAAGAAAGCCTAAAAGAAGGCATCATCAACGAGGAGGAGTATACTGATGCAAAGGAGAGGATAGAGAAAAAGCTAGCCAAGCTTAATGCTGATGCTTCTGTAAAGGCCGAGCCTGCTTCTGCCTATGGGGGAGTGGCGAAGGTTAAGGAGCAGAAAGAGGAGGCTTCCGCAGCTGAACCGAATCAGCCTGAAGAGCTTCCTGCAGGGCATGATGGCTCCATGCCATCCCTTTTCAAAAGCAAAGGGACGATGCTTGCTTTTGTCATCCTTGTTGCGGTAGGAGCGGCCCTGCTGCTGTACTCGCAGCCATGGTCCGTTCCTGATGGCATGCCTGCTCCTGCTGCAAGCGAGCCTGCGTGCTTCAGTGATTCAGAGTGCTCTGGCGAGGGGGTGCTTGGCATCTGTAGGGATGCAGGAAAGGCTGATGCGCGGTGCGTGGCCACAGACGACGTTGCTGTTTTTATCACCATCCTGAATGATCCTGGGTGCAGCCTCTGCGATGCTTCACGGATGAGGCGAGTGATTTCGCAGTTGCTGCCTGGCGCAGTGTTTGAGGAGGTAGCAATCAGTTCAGGTGACGGTGAAGCTCTTGCAGAAACAAATGGCATTACCTCGCTTCCGGCGTTTATCGTGAACAAATCGGTGGCGGATGCACACAGGTTTGAGGGCATGAAAAGCACGCTCTCTGCTGTTGAATCAGGATACCTTATTTCTCCAGCAGCAAGCGGTGCAGCGTATCATTTCACGCGTCAGGCGATCCCTGGAAAGATAGAGGTGTTTCTTCTTTCAGGCCAGCCAAACAGCGCTCTTGCAAAAGCTTCAGCACAGGATGTCGCTGAACTGATTCCTGAGACATCCATTACCGTCAGGACTGTTTCGGCTGCCGATGGCTTTTTGGATTTGCCTGTCACGACATTTCCTTTCTATCTCATCAATAACCTCTACACGGTTACGGGCTTCCAGTCGCCTGAGATGCTGAAGGAGAAGTTTTGCTTAGTGAATGACTTTGGTGGATGCTCTGAGAAGCTTTCTGAAAGCTTTGAATTGAGCGGTTAAGCGCCCCATGGCCATGAATCTTATCCGTGATTATACCTACAGAATGGATGTCCAAAAATGATAGAATGGCTCACCCTCCTCGCCCTTGTCGTCTTCATCGCATGGGCATTGTCCTATTACACCGTCTCAGCCTATGCTATAATCTTCAACCTCATCGCAACCATCATTGCAGCATATTACATCAAGGGTGGCCTTGCAAAGAAGTCAGGGATGTTTGAATACTATCTCGTTGCAATGGCAACCGTTGCTGTCATCCTCATATTCTATGAGCCCTTAAGAATCCTCTTTGACCTCTTCTGGCTCCTGCAGATCAATATCTTCACGGCATCCCTCATCCACATCATACTCCTAGCCTATTTCTACAAGGCAGCAAAAAGAAGCATTGAAGAGGAATTGGAGAAGCACAAGCAGGCAAAAACCAAGCAAAACACATAGCCAGGGAATTTTAGGGTTAATGCCAGTACTCCTTCACCATTCTGAAAAGCCCCGTCGGGAGGAAGGAGGCAGGATCGTGGGGGGCGGGCATTCCTAAAAGCTCATAAGATAGAAATCAATAGCTATAGCCTTTTTGCTTCCACAGCCAATGTGTAACTTCATTCTTTTCATTTCTGGCCATCGTGCTCTTGTCCATTCCGAGGTAAACAAAAAAAAGCCTCAGTTGGCCAGCAGGCCATTGCCGCAGTGTAGCGAGCTGCTGCTTGCGTGGTTGAAGGATGAGTGGCAATGCAGAGCACGACAGAATTTTCAAGAGCAATTTCGCCGCAAAATAAAGGATGGACAATGACAAAGTGTTCGGAAGCAAAAGAAGCCATATATAATGATTTTTGGGGATGCCTTTTTTAGGGAATGATGCCGAGTGCACGCCACAAAGGGGCAGGGAAGTAGCGGGACTACTCGTCCATGGGTACACTCATGCTTCGCATTCGCGACCTTCCCCCTCCGATGTTCTCTACCGCAGGGCATATGAGGCTCGGCGCAGCGAGACTAGCGTCTCTGGGTTGACTCAAGCTGCGCTTTCGCGACCAGCGAAACTTGCGTTTCTGGGTACACTCATGCTGCGCATTCGCGACAATTGAAGGTACCATTTGACAGGGATAATGCTCCCAAGCTTCAGGCTTGTGAAGTATTACCTTAATGCCATAAATATTTATATAGCATTGTGCCATTTTACAATGGTATCACTCTGGAGGATGGCGAGCATGGATGCAAAAGCGGGAATTCTGTTGAGCATTGCATTAGCAGTGTTCCTGTCACCGATAACATCAGTCAATATCTTTGAGCCGATAGTAACAGGAGAAGAGGCAGTCCTGTCGGTTTCACTTCACAACACTCTTGAAGACAGTGATCTTGAGGACGTCAGTGTGAGAGCGTTCTTCATGGACTCAAGCCATGGCTTTCTCTCAACAGTTGCTGACACCATCAAGGATGGCGCAGTTGTGAATGCGCGCCTTATCGGCACTGAGTCGTATGAGCCAGGCGCCTATACCGTCATGCTTACCGCCTACGGCAGAGATGAGGACGGCCACCCCTTCCGAGAGCGCAAGTTCAGGGAGATTGAGGTTAGTGATGCTGCCGAGCCTTTCCTGATACATCCGTCAGTAGCTGAGGCATTCCCGGCAAGGGTTCCAGAAATTGCAGAGTGAATTACGAGCATTTCTTCATGGGATTTATGCATGCTTTCCTGCTCATGAATGAGGATGGTATGGCCAATTGGCCTGAACGCCTGAGTAATCCAAAGCCTTTTTAAAATCGTAATCTCTCTTCCCGTCGCAATGGGCAAAGACATCCTTGCAAAAGCATTGGAAAAGATAAAGCCAACTGATGAGGAGGAAAAAGCCCTCAACAGAAAAATTGACGGCTTCATAGCAAAAGCAAAGAAATCCCTGCATGGCGCAAGCCTCATCAGGGGAGGCTCGATTGCCAAGGGGACCTGGCTTAAGGACGACTATGATACTGACATCTTCGCCTGCTATTCTGTTGCTGCCTATAAGGGCAAGAGCACACAGCTCTCTGACTTGCTGGAAGCATGCCTGAAAAAGGCATTTCCCAAAAAGGAGATAGTGCGCCTGCACGGTTCCAGGGACTACTTCCAGTTAGAGTATGAGGGAATCTCTATTGAGGTCATCCCCATTCTTGCTATCAAGGAGGCAGATGCTGCTGCAAACATAACCGACGTTTCGCCATTGCATGCCGCCTGGGTAGCAAAGCACCCGCAGTTTCGGGATGACGCACGGCTCTTGAAGCAGTTCTGCAAGAGCCTTTGCGTGTATGGCGCTGAATCATACATTGCCGGGTTCTCTGGCTACGTCTGTGAGATACTCACTATCCATTACCGTGGATTTAGGAGCGCAATTACTGGTGCTGCAAAGTGGAAGCCCCAGGTGGTCATTGATACTGAGAAGCACTATGCTGATGATGACCCGCTGTTTGTGCTCAACGCATCAAAGCGGCAAGGGCCTCTTGTTATCATTGACCCTGTCCAGAAGGGAAGGAATGCAGCAACTGCCGTAGGGACAGAAGCTTTCAGCACGTTTGTTGCAGGGTGCAAGAAATTCCAAAAAAAGCCATCATTGTCCTTTTTTGAAGAGAAGCCGCTGGTGTACGAAGAGCTAAGGCAGAAGGCTATAAGGAAGAAGGCAGAGCTTGTCGCTCTCTCTGCGGCTTTGCTGAAAGGAAAGAAGGACATCGCCGGAAGCAAGCTAGTAAAGGTGTTTGTCTTTCTAAAAAGCAAGCTCAAAGAAGCAGGCTTTATGATAATTGAAGAGAACTGGCATTGGGACGGCAAGGGCGATGCTCTGTTGTATTTCCTTGCCGACAAAAAGCCTCTTTCGCAGGAGGAGGTGAAGCGGGGGCCTGAACTGGTATTCCACCAGCACGCTGAAAGGTTCAGGCTGAAGTACAGGAACACCTTTGTGCGTGATGGCATCATCTATGCAACAGCCAAAAGAAAGCACATCACAATCCAGCCATTGGTCAAAGAGCTGCTTGCGCATCCCTATGTGATGGAGCGGGTGAAAGAGATAAGGCAAGTCAATAATGTCAGACATTAAGGTATGCATTAAGCTATAGAGGAAGCTAGGGCGTTTTTCACCCAGCAGAAAACCGTTACGTGTGCTGTCGGCTCGCATCCTGATATCGCATGACACTAACCGAGAAGCCCATCGGTAATGGCCTGTTTGGGGGAATGCTCCGCCATGCGACCCTACGGATGGGGCGAACCAGACAAAAATGAAAGCAATAATCCTAGCAGCCGGATTAGGGACAAGGATGGGAGAGTTGACAAGGCATACCCCTAAGCCTCTCCTGAAACTCGATGAGCGCACCACGCTGCTTGAGCATAACTTACTCCAGCTTGAGGGCATTGCTGATGAAGTCATCATAGTCGTTGGCTATCTCAGAGAGCAGATCATCGGGCACATCGGCACGTCCTATAAGGGGATGAAGATAACCTACGTCATCCAAAAAGAACAGAGGGGAACTGGGGACGCTTTGCTTGCGGTGAGAGAGTACGATGCCTCTGCCTTTACCAAAAAATTCATCCTGATGATGGGCGATGACCTCTATGTCAGGAGGGATATCCAGAAATGCCTGGCGTTTGATGATGCAATCCTAGTGCAGAAGGTTGCCGACCCTTCCCGATTTGGTGTGTTTGTTGTCAATAAGCAGGGCATCATCACCAAGGCCGTGGAGAAGCCAAAGGCATTCGTCTCAGAGCTAGCCAATGCCGCATTGTACGTGTTTTCAGACCTAGCTATCTTTACGTTTCAGAAGACTACGCGGGGAGAGTATGAGTTTACCGATCTCGTCAAAAGGATTATCAAAGAGAAACAGGTGCATGCCGTTTCTGCTACAATGTGGATTCCTATTGGCACCCCTGAAGATTTGATGAAGGTGAGATTAACGCTTTCCCAATGAGAATAAGAAAAAGAAAAAAAAGCCTAATCCTTTGCAAGATTAGACATCTCTTTCAGTGCAACAACTACAGCGGCAGGGACGACGAAGACAAGGATACTGTTTAATATCCCCGCGAGATATCCGCCCACAACCGCACGATTTTCCATGCCATTATAGCCAACGCCTCCGGCATAGGCTATGACGACCAAAATGGTTGCCAGGGTCAGAAACTCTTTTGTTTCCGAATGCGTTATGTTCAGGAAGCCGACTACCAATCCCATGATGACGAGCACGGAGGTAAGCCATGTTGCTACAGTATCATTGATAGGCAGAGTCAGCCCCAGAACAATTGCAATCACGACCCCGGCAATGAATGAATATCTGCCAATGTTCTTATCCATCAAATATCACCCCCTCATTTGTTGATGCTGATGCGGATTGACTATCCACATTGATAATCAATAATAGCATAGCTAATATATAAATCTTTCTGCTATTGATAATCAACAATGGTAATCTTTATAAATCTACAACTGCAATAGCTATATGAATAGCTATATGATATACTACCTTTTTGGTGGCTGCTACTATGTTTGACTCCTCCATTGAAAAGAAGATTGTTGATTTTGTGAAGCACTCGCCACTGGGGGTGACTTCAACCGAGCTAGCCAAAAGCCTTGGCATCAACAGGATTACCCTCTCAAAGTATCTTGACATCATCAGGGAGCGTTCCCTCATTGATTTTCGCCAGCTTGGCATGGCAAAATTATGGTACATTCCAGTGCATCTGAGCCAGGAGGAATTCTTAAAGAAGCTCTCACTCTCGTTTCTGCACCAGCTTGGCAAGGGAAGCAGAGAGGATGCCCTGCGGGAGACGGGAAGGGAAGTCGGAAGCTACATCAATAGTCTGTATGCTTCGTTTCACGGCGTAGAGAAACTGAAAGGGCGCCAGTTTGAGGAGATGCTACGGGATGCTGGGGAAAAGATTGGAGGCAAACTCATTGTCACGGAGCTGAATGAGGGGAGGTATGCAGTATGCGTGGAGAGATGCCCGATTGAATTTGCATCAGAGGACATCACGGACATGAAGGAGATGGGCAGGCAGATATTCCTCGAGATTGTTGCAATCAATTTTTCAGGGGGGACGGTTGAGGTGAGTGAGGAAGCGGGCAAGATAGTGTATCATCTACAGGCGGCAACATATGAGGGTACAAAAAAAAAGTGAAATGACAGCAGAAAACATTAATTGTCCCTTAGTGTCCTACTATCGTTTCCAGAGCCTTCCATCCTCCTCGAGGGAATAGTAGGCCAAGAACGATTTAAGGACACGAGGTAATTATCAACAAAGCTTAATAACGTAAAGCAAGCATTGCCTTGCCATGTTCCTCAACCCAGGCATCCTCTGCGGCATCATAGCGATGCTGGCTTTTGGCATAAGCGATGGCCTTGCCAAGGCTCCATCGCAGAAGTTGCACGCTACAACCTTTATCTGCTACAGAAACGGCATAGTCAGCCTGCTCCTGCTCGGTGCTTTTTTCGTTTTGCCCCTGCCCTTCACTTTTTCCCTTCACTATGCCCTCATTGCGCTTGCCATAGGAGCCGCAGGATATATTCCGCTAGCGACATTCTATGCAGCGCTTGCGAGAGGAAAGACTGGCGTCGTCACGCCGATAGCAAATGCTTCAGTCCTGTTTACGGTGCTGTTCTCTATGTTTTTTTTTAGCGAGCGCCTCACAACCCAGCAAACCATTGCACTGGTTATGATCATTGCAGGTATCATCGCCGTCTCCATTAACTTTCGGGACGTGCGCTCATCGCACCTGTTTACGCTGTCCTCAGGCATCCCGTATGCCCTTGTGACCTGCATCATGTGGGGCATTGTATTTTTCCTGTTCAGGATTCCCGTTGCTGTTTTGGGGCCCATCCTGACCTCGCTCCTCATCGAGTTTGCCATTTTTCTGTGCAGTCTTTTGCATCTTATGTCATCTAGCGCAACATGGAAGATTGCTGAAAGGAGCATCCTTGCAAAGGTCATCCTTGTTGCTGTACTTGGAGCGATCGCCCTTGCTGCTTATGCTGTAGGGATTCTTTATGAAAAGGTCAGCATTGTCTCAGCACTGGCGTTTGCAAGCCCGGTAGTTGCTTTAGGGTATGCGAAATTGGTGCATAAAGAAAAGCTGAGCAAGAATCAGCTGGCAGCTGTTTTGATGCTGGTAACAGGCATCGTGCTCATCAGCATGTAAATCCGGTTCTGCTTTCCTAAGTGAAAAGAGAGGCTTTAAACCCCTCGCTTTTGTACATCTTCCCTTCAATAGAGACAAGAAGTGCCTCAATAGGCAGCCTTTTGGAAAGGGCAATGCTCTCAACAAAAGTTGAAGTGCAAAGTGCTGTTGCATAGGCATCCGCATCAATGCCCTTCCCCGCCAACACAAAGGAGCATTTCAGCTCGTTTGCCGGAAGCCTTGTTTTTGCATTGAGGAGATGATGATGCTTTCCCCATCTCCTCCTGTTAGGTGATGAACAGGTTATCGCTTTCCCGTCAAGCTGTATTGTTCCAATGGCTCTGGAGGCATCAACCGGATGCTCAAGAATAATAATCCATGGCTTGAGCCCTTCACCCTTTTTTGCTAGAATATCCCCCCCAGCATTGAGGTAATAATGCCGAACTCCTTTGCTCTCAAGCAATCCAGCCACCCTGTCAAGCGCAAATCCTTTGCCAAAGCCTCCGAAATCCACCTGCTTTTTCAGATAGACCTGACTTTTTGCGCTATCTATCCTGATAGGAAGCGTGAAGCGTTCCATCGCCTTCTTCAGCAAATGCTTCTTTTTCTCGACTTTTGGAGTAAAGGAATAACTGGCATCATAGCCGAGCCTCTCAAGGTCATTTTTGATGGTGACGTCAAAAGCGCCATTGGTCTCCCTGTTCAACGCAAGCGCCTTTTCAAGCAGGAAGAGAAATTCTGTTGAGATAGGCTGCCAGCGGTTAAGCCTTGCATTAGCCCGTGAGAGTTCAGAGCCATCCCGAAACCGTGAGTATGCCTTCTCAATGCGCTCAATCTCAGTATGGCAGGCGGCAAGTGCTTCCTTCTTTGCTGAAGGGAGCTTAATCTTTATCTCTGTCCCTAATGCTTCAAAAGTTTCCTGCATTTCCCTTGCTTAATGCCGAATAATCAAATCAGCGATGTGCTGCTTGAGTGCCCCTGTTGTTAGCGAGCTTCCTGCAACCTGTTTTGGGATGTTAAGCTCGTCAATCTTCCTGCCAACGACCAAGTCAGGCAGTGCATTGTTCACTCCATTGATGTAATTGGCTGAAACCTTATGTGGGTTGTTGCCTGTTATTGAAGCATCGGTGATGATGTCATCCGCAACCGTAACGCTGATAGTGATTTTCTCTGAACCGCTGTGATAGTTATAGGTGACATCTTCAGTGTATGTCCCGTCAGCTATGGCCTTCTCCAGTGACTCCTGCACCTCAACCTGAGCTGGCTTTTTGTCAGCAACGTCGAGAGCAACCTGCTTTACTGGCAGTTTACCGCTGCCTTCAGGGGCCGTGTCATCATCTGCCTGCTGTTGCGATTCAATTGAGGCATCCACTATGTCTGATGGCGTGCCCTGTGCAGGGACAGTATTTCCAGCAGGCTGCACCGCGCAGCCAGCAATCAGAAGTGACAGTGCCATGCAAAGTACAAATGCGTTAAGCAGCGCCGCTGCTGCCTTTCTCATCAGCCCTTTTTTGCTTTTTTCTGCTTTAACCTCGTTTCCAGACACCATATATCAGCACCTCCCAGTGCTATTGCAATTGTTGCAGTCGTAAGCCCAATATCACGTATAGCAATGTCATTATACCCTAGCTCTATTGTTATCACGAGAAGATGAAGTGCCAGTATTGCTGCCGTAATCCTTGTATATAGGCCAAGGGCAAGAAGCAGCCCGAAGACAACCTCAAAGATTCCGTTAGCAATGACTGCAGCATGAGCAAAACTGCTCTCAAATATAGCAGGCGGCAGGTACCCTAAGAATGCTGCAGGGTTAAAGAACTGATTAAGCCCGAACCACAAAAAGACAAAGCTCATGCCAAGCCTTAGCGTGACAGGCGCATACTGCCTCATGCCCTCCAATGGCTTCATTCTTCACTATCGTGAAGCCCCACTTTATAAATTGTGCGGATGTAAAAGCTTCATCCAAAAAATAAAGAAAACGGTAGAACGAAGCAATCCAGCGAAAGCGTAGCTTGAGTTGACCAAGGGACGAAATCCCGCTGAATGGATTGCGAAGTCAAAAGGGATTTTTTGGATGAAGCCCCTCCTTCAGTAAACCTTTAAATATCACGCTTAAGCAACAACCAGCATGCTCTCACAACGCGCCAGACGGGTAGACCTGCTGATTGATTATATCCTCAGCGACTCGCCATTTCCCTCGGCAAACCCGACGAACATGCGAACTGCCTACCGGAAGTTCAGGACTGAAAAAAAGAATCCTTCCTTCAGGTATGAGAAGCCAAAGCCCTCGCTTGAAGCGCTGCAAGGAGCGCTCATTGAGCTTCCTCTCAAGGATGAAGGCATTCTGGGAGATATTCTTGAGCACAAGAAAAGACGGCTGATAAGGCGCATTGCAATGATGCAGGCGATTGGTAAGGCAAAGTACCCGAAACTCTGCGAAGTTCTTTATCCACCTCCAGATGAGCATATTATAGCAATAGCCAGCGAGATTGTCAAACTTCCGATATCAAGGGGCCAGGGAAAGATACCCAAGGCTGAGGCGGTAAAGGCTATCAGGCACGCCCTCACACTACTTGGATTCAAATGGAAGATTGTCAACAGGGACATGGTCACCAGTGCCGCAACGATATCAGGAACTCGGGTTCTTGAGCTGCGCAAGAGAGAGCGCTTCTCGAAAAAATACGTCAACAGGCTCATCATCCATGAGCTGGGAACCCACGCGCTACGTGCAGAAAACGGAAGCATACAGCCGTTGCGCCTGTTCAGGCACGGGCTTGCTGGCTATCTTGAGACTGAGGAGGGTCTTGCTGCGTACCATGAGTTCCTTTCAGGTGTCATGAGCACCTCCATTTTGCGCAACTACGCTGGACGAGTCCTTGCCATCCATTATGCCAGGCATACGGATTTTGTGACGACCTACAAGCTGCTTTCAAGGCATTTCAGGGAGCAGACTGCATGGAAACTGGCTGTCAGGGCCAAGCGCGGCTTAGCTGATACCTCACAGAAAGGCGCATTCACAAGGGATGCCGTCTACCTGAGGGGCTTTTTAAGAGTCTATGCTTTCGCAAAGAAGCACGACATCAGGCAGTTGTATGTGGGAAAGATTGGAATCAGCGACATGGCATCCCTCCAGATGGTCAAGGACATGAAAAGGCCACTCTATACTCCCGCAGTCGTGTGCAGTGAATTTGGCAATTCCGAACCTGAGGTCACTTCTGGGATGATTGAGGGCATCCTCAAGGCAGTAAAGGGAGGGAAGTAGGCAGCAATGGCTCTGCAGCGCTGCTTCATCGCGCTTGAGATTCCGCAGGAAGCACTGGCAGAAGCTGTGAGAATCCAGTCAATCCTGCGAAAGCAGGCACTGCTTGAGGGAAACTTCACTGCTTCAGAGAGCATTCATCTCACCCTCAAGTTCCTTGGTGAGATACCTGAGGAGACAATAGAGGGGGTGAAAGGGCGTCTGATGGAAGTGGTGATCCCAAGGGGTTCTTGCACCCTTGCAAGCGCCGGCGTGTTCTCTCCCCATCATGTGCGCATCATATGGCTTTACCTAGCTGGCGATCCAGTCATGGAGCTACAGAGAAGGGTTGATGCCAGCCTCGACGGGCTCTTTGCTCCTGAGCAGCGGTTCATGAGCCATATCACCCTAGCTAGGGTGAAACGCCTTACTGATAAAAAGAGGCTCCTTGCAGTGCTTGATGCGATTGCTATCAACCCCATCACATTTTTCCTGCGCTCATTTTCATTGAAGAAGTCAGTGCTGACTCCCAAAGGGCCTTCCTATACAACTATAGTCCATTATGAAAAATGATGGATGGCCTAGTTATGGAGAATTGCGTTGATTTCGTGAGGCCGTGATAGCCTGCATTGGCTGGCACTCCCCCTTAATGCTCACCTGCGCAGCGCTCTAATACTGAGGCGATGGCTGTAACACATGCCCTTGCCAGCAAGCGAAGTCCCGAGCCTTTTTTGTTTTCGCCCTTTTTTTCTTCACTCTTTTTCTTCTTTTCTTTCTTCATTTCTCCCGTCGGAAAGTGCAATGAGATGATTGCCTGAAATGAAAAAAAGGAAGTTACACATTGACTGTGGAAGTGATGAGATGAGTGCTCATGCCTTTTCAGAGAATGAGCTTTGGGTGGAATGCCCTGGTGATTCCTCCCCTCTAAGCTTAATCCCTTCCTATCCCCCAACAAACTTATAAAGCACTCCCCTTTCTCTAAGAAGGGGTGATTACACATGCCTGTCATAAAGATAGACACATGGCCAAAACCAGCTGAGAAGAAGAAGCAGATGATTGAGGGAATAACAAAAGTATTCACTGACATGGGTGTAGCAAAGGAGCACATCACCATTGTCGTTACTGAAGTACCCAAGGAGAACTGGGCATTGGCTGGAGAATATCAGGGAGAGGAGTAAGCCATGTTTACTATCCAGTATCCGCTGTCAGACAGGAAGGGAAAGCTGTTCATCGAGGACGTTGCAGTTGATATGCTGGCTAAGGAATTCAAAACTCCCCTGTACGTGTATAGCGAGAGCCATATCAGGAAGCGTTGCAGGGACATCATTGGCGCGTTCTCAAAGCATTATCCGCGATTTCTTCCAAGGTACGCCATCAAAGCGAACAATAATCCTGCGCTCCTGAGGGTGATTCGCTCTGAGGGATTTGGGTTTGACGCATCGGGCCCTCATGAGATTGAACTTAGCCTTGCAGCAGGAGCACATCCATCCGATATCATCTACTCAGGCAACAACCACAGAAATGAGGAGCTGCAATTTGGCCTAGACAAGGGAGTGCTGATGAACCTTGATGACCTTGACCAGATTGAGCGGCTGAAAAAGCTTGGCGTTCCTGATTTTGTCAGCTTTCGCATCAACCCCATGATTGCTGCAGGAGACATCAAGGGGCTGGTATTTGCAGGGGCCGATGCAAAGTTCGGCATCCTCGAGGATAAGGCCGTTGAAGCCTACGGCATAGCCAAGGAGGCTGGAGCACGGCGCTTTGGCATCCACATGATGACAGGGTCATGCGTGCTGGATTCCGCCTATTTTGCTGCTGCCACTGAAAAATTGCTGATGATAGCAGGAGCCATCAGAAAAAAGCTTGGCATCACCTTTGAGGTGATTGATGTGGGGGGTGGGCTTGGCGTAACGTACAGGCCAGGGGAGAAGGATCTTGAGCTTGAGGCTGCAGCAAGAGGCGTAGCTGAGGCGTTCTCGCGCTTGGTACCTGAGCTTGAACTGGGAAATCCCCATCTTATGATTGAGCCTGGGAGGTACATCGTGTGCGAGGCAGGATTTCTGCTTACCAGAGTGCACTCAATAAAGCAGGCACAGAAGAGGTTTGTTGGTGTTGATGCAGGAATGCACTGCCTGCTTCGGCCCGCTTTGTATGATGCCTATCACCACATCGTGGTTGACGGCAAGCTTGCTTTTAGAGATGGTGAAAAGGTGAATGTTGTAGGGCCTGTCTGCGAGAATACTGACCAGCTTGCAAAGGACAGGGAGCTGCCAAGGATAGGGCATGGCGACCTGCTTGCCATCTTCAACGCAGGGGCATACGGCTTCTCCATGGGAAGTAACTACAATACAAGGGAGATGCCTGCTGAGGTTCTGGTGCATGGGGCTGTCGCTGATCTTATCAGGAAGCGGGAGAGCCTCTCTGATTTCCAGGCGATGACGGTGATGCCTGCAAGATTGCAGTGAATTGCTTTTTTGTCAATACTTTTTTATAGGGCGCTTTCCCTATAGCTTTTGGTGGTGCCCAATGGCAGAAGAAAAAGCCAAAAAGAATGACTTGCGCAAGATTCTTTCTGAGGACGTCAAGGAAGGCATCGAAAAGGCGAAGTTTCTGGCAAAGAAAAAGAAAGAGGATGCCGAAGCGTGGATAAAGAAGCATCCTTTCAAGGCTCTGGGCATTGCCGTTGGTGTCGGCACTCTTGCCGGGCTTCTTCTGGGAAAGAGAAGGAGATAGCCCTTTTTCTGCTTTGATTCTTGCTGTTTATGCTAGCACTTCACCATTATGAAGGCTGCCTGATGAAGCCTGCCCTGCCTTCAATGCAAATGTACGAAGGGCATCGCTCCCGAAAAATGCATTCCCTAAAAGATCATTGCCGACAGCTTCTTTCTCATCTCATCCCTTTATTTTTCCCTCCTCCTGGGAAAGTGCAATGAGGGGATTGCCTGAAACGAAAAGAAGGAAGTTACGCATTGGCTGTGGAAACGATGGAAGGCATGGCTAATGCCTTTTTTGAATGAGCTTTTGGGAATGGAATGCCAGCTTTCCACTAACCTGCCCCGTTCTTCCCAGATGAAGCCTTCGGGTGAGTGAAGTGTTACGATCTCTACACTTTTTCATTATCTGCATTATGTTCTAACTCTTTTCCCGTCCCGAGCGTGTAAAAAACTATGCGCCTGGGAGGATTTGAACCCCCGACCTTCAGCTCTCTTCAGCCCGCAATGAGCAGTAGAAGGCTGTCGCTCTATCCAGGCTGAGCTACAGGCGCATGGCAATCTGGTTTAGACATCATTTTATAAATGTTTCAGCACCTCTGCTCCTTAGCATGGCAAAACTCATCATCAACAAAGCGGCTGAGCAGAATTACATCAAGGATTCCGAAAAAGACTTCCACTTCAAGCACGGCTTCATCAGGAAAGAAGACCTCACAAAAGAGAGGGCAGCGACCAACACGGGGGAAGAATACGCTATAATTGAACCACAGTTCATTGACCATTACCAGAGGATACGAAGAGGAGCACAGATAATCCAACTCAAGGATATAGCAGCAATAATTGCCGAAACAGGCATCAACAAAGAGTCAAGAATTGTTGATGCAGGGGCTGGCTCAGGAGCGCTGTGCTGCTACCTTGCCCACATCGCAAAAGAGGTATTCACCTATGAAATCAGGGAAGACTTTGCAAACATAGTGCAAAAAAACATAGAGTTCCTCAGCCTCAATAACATCACCCTCGTAAGCAAGTCCATCTACGACGGCATTGACCAGCAGGATGTTGACCTTATCACCCTTGACCTTCCAGAGCCATGGAAAGCGATTGAGCCTGCAAAGGCTGCATTAAAAAGAGGCGGCTTTATGGTCTCCTATTCCCCAACTGTTCCCCAATTCCATGATTTTGTCAACGCAGTCCACGACAATGAATCTTTTGTCCATCTGAAGACTATTGAGGTCATCCAGAGGGAGTGGGAGGTCAAAGATAGGAGAGTACGGCCTAAGACCGTAGGCCTCTGGCATACGGGTTTTTTGAGCTTTGTGAGGAAAGCCTGAATAGGCACGCTGATAACCCTGCGCGGTGTCAGAACTTTCGAAACGTCCGCCTGAGCACGTCAGCTATCATCCTCACGGGAAACAGCAGGAGCCTGAACATAGGAAGCGGCCTTGACACAACCTCCACTTTCCCATTCTTTATCGCCTGTATCACAGATGCAGCATCTTTCTCAGCTGTTATGAGGGAATAGGTATGCTCAAGCTGCCACAGCTCATGGATGTCACCGTTGCCTACTAGCGGAAGCTTGTACGCTGCTGCCCTCTTTCGCGCAAGATCGTTCCAGTAAGAAAGCAATGAGCTATGGATGGAGGTCACTTCGATAGCATCAAAGAGATGATGGTAGGAATCAAGCTTCCTGCCAAGTGAGTTTACGAAAGGCACGTACGGATGCGGCGCGATGATAAGCGTATCATCCCTGCGAATCTTAGCAATGTCTGCAAGCTTCCCTATGCTCACTGATTCTACCTTGGTGATGTTATAGGCAAGCACGTCGCTGCCTTCTATCCTCAGTTCTACGCCAGGGATGAGGGTGATGCCGTACTGCCTTGCCTTCTCCCTGTAAATATCAGGATCGTACCATTTCTCATGGAGGGTTATCGCCATCACGTTGTAGCCAAATGACGATGCCATGGCAAACAGCTCGTCAGCAGTATAGGTGATGAAATCCATCGGGTCATCTGAGCAATGGGCATGCAGGTCAGCTTTGAGTTTCATGGCGATGGGGCTTTGCACAAGCCATTGGAATAAAAAGGTATCTGTCGGCAAAAGCGACGGAGCTTACTACATACTGTCGCATGGGCCAAAACTGCCCATCAATAGGCATAAATACCTGCATAGTAGTACTTCACCTTTATGAAGTTGCCCGCCTCTTTGTAGCGTGCTAATGGCATCATTCCCCCCAAAAAGCATTCCCTAAAAGCTCATTGCCTACGGCTATGGTGAATTGCGCTAGTTAGTTGAATAATTTTCCGCATTTCACCATCTCAGAAATGCGTTCTATTTTTAATATAATCAACGCATTTCTCTATACTTTGCCAAAAGCGACGCTACTGTTCTCTCTCCTCCTGCCTGCGGTGAAATTGCTCTTGAAAATTCCGTCGTGCTCTGCATTGCCACCCGCCCTTCAACCCCACAGGTGCAGCGCTCATCCTTCAACCACCGTAGGTAGCAGCTCGCTACACTACGGCAATGGCTGCAGCAAATGCCCTGCGCGGGCGGAGCCAGAGCCGTTTTTGTTATCACATTTTTTTCTTCACTTTTTTCACTTTTCTTTTCTCCCGTCGGAAAGTGCAATGGGGGGATGGCCTGAAACGAAAGGGATGAGGCTGCGCATTGCCTGTGGAAGCGATGGGAGGTATGGCTAATGCTTTTTTTGAATGATTTTGTTGGGAATGCCAGCCCCCATAAGACTGCCTCCTCTCCCCAGGGCTTTTCAGGAGAGTGAACTATTACCTTGCATAGATACTTTTTTATATCTCGACGGGATAAGCCCTGCTGAAAGAAAAGCAAATGAGGGAGCACAACGCATCATGCACTGCGACGTCAGGCAATTAGCCAGAGCATTTGAGCGGAAACGCTACGCAGCGTTTGTACTTGGCGGCGACATAGGC